>Ga0160445_100023_pt1 | contig 196253 bp, 167 predicted proteins | sample HID1972M_E1MG_FD_108215 | JGI IMG/M metagenome (GOLD analysis project Ga0160445, IMG submission 108215) | Enriched pill bug-associated microbial communities from UW Madison campus, WI, USA - HID1972M_E1 MG | ecosystem: Host-associated > Arthropoda: Insects > Digestive system > Unclassified ... | reverse complement strand
CGGCAGGCCGAAGCGCAGCGGGCGGGCGATGTCGCAGAACAGGATCACGCGGTCGTCCGGCGTCTCGTTGTGCGCGTGGTGGATGTAGGTCTCATCGAACATCATCCACTCGCCATCACGCCAGCTCTTCTTGATGCCATCCACCACGATGTAGCAGCCATCGTCGTTCGGCGTGGCCAGGCCCAGGTGCAGACGCAGCGAGCCGGCGAAGGGATCGCGGTGCGGGCGCAGTTCGCTGCCCGAGGGCAGCTGGGCGAACATCGCCGCACGCACGTCCGGCAGTGATTCCAGCAGCGCGGTGGTCTTCGGGCACAGCGCCTTGGCCGAGGGGTGCGAGGGGCCGTACCACTTCAGATAGAAGCGCTTCCAGCCGCGACGGAAGAACGAGTTGAAGCCGGCATCGTTGAACGTGCTGGACGCGGCGATCTTGTCCGCGTCGCGCAGGGCCAGCGCTTCGTCGCGGATCATCTGCCAGTTCTGGCGCAGCGGCTCGAGCTGCGGGAATTCCTTGCCCGGATCCAGGAACGGCGTGGTCGGTACCTTCGAGAACGCGTACATGATCACGTTGATCGGGGCCATGAAGCTGGAGTGGTCCAGCAGCTGGCGCGACCAGCGCGCACGCACTTTGCCGCGGTAATGGATGTACAGCACGCAGGCGATGAACAGCCCTGCCAGCACGATCTTGATCATCAGTCTTCCTCCGGCATGGCCGGACCCGAAATGGTGGGGGCGATGCACGGCAGTGACCGGCATCGATAGGGCGGCAGGAGGCGGGAACGTGCCGGGGAGGGGCGGCCGCCGATGTCGCGAGCAACAGCATATGGTCGGCAGCGCCCGCGTCGCGGTCAAGCACGAGGTGGGCGGCGTTCAGCGCAGCGTGGCTGAACAGACCGCCTAGACTGTCCCGATGCACGGTCCGGCCGCCTTCGATCCCTACCCCGCCCTCAGCCAAGCCTACCAAGGGTTTTTCGACCCGGTAGCCGGTGCTGTGGCGGCACGTGCGGAGCGCATTGAAGGTCCCTTCGGCGCGCTGCAGCTGGATCGCCATGGCCCGGCCGATGCCCCGCTGAGCGTGGTGCTGGTGCATGGCGCCGGCGGTTACGGGCGGATGTTCGCGCCCTTGGCACAGCGGCTGGCGGTGGCAGGCCATGAAGTATTGGCCCCTGATCTGCCGGGCTATGGGCTCAGCCCGGCGCCCTGGTCACAGGTGGACTACGCGGCGTGGAAGCGCAGCCTTCTGGCACTGATCGAGGCCGAGCAATCCCAACGTGCGCGGCCCTTCGTCCTGCTGGGTGCCAGCATTGGCGGCTATCTGGCGTATCTGGTGGCCGCCGAATCGCCGTGGGTGCGCGGGCTGGTGGCCACCACCCTGGCCGACCCGCGCGATCCGATCGTACAGGCCGCACTGGTGCGCCAGCCCTGGATGCGTCGGCTGCTGCCCACCCTGCGGCCCTTGAGCCGCCTCACCCGGGGCCTCCGCCTCCCCGTTCGCTGGTTTACCCACATGGACCGGATGTCGCGCGATCCCGCGCTGTCAGCGCTGGTCTGCCGCGACCCGCTGGGCGGCGGCAACCGGGTACCACTGGGCCTGCTCGCGTCCTTGTTCGACACCCCGCCGGCCGTGGAGCCTGAGCGGTTCACCCGGTGCCCGGTGCTGATGGTCCATCCCGCGTGCGACGCGTGGACGCCGGTGCAGATCAGCGACCGCTTCTTCGAGCGGCTGGCCGCGCCGCGCCAGCGGGTACTGCTGGAGGCGTGCGGTCACTTCCCGATCGAACAGCCCGGTCTGGACCAGCTGCGCGACGCACTCCTGCCGTTCCTTCAACGCATTGCTCAATCGCCCGCTACCCAAGCAACTGATTGAAAACGAAATTATTCCAAACGATACAAGATTGTCCGCTTCAGCGTGACGAACTGTTCCACGCTGCGCTACGACATTTCTCCGACATCATCTGGATTCGTGTACTGGCGAGTACTAAAATTAACGAAATCTTTAGTTCCCCACAGTAAGCAGCACCGGTACGCCTGACGCATTGCGCCGACGGCCGGGTCGCACAGACCCCTATGAACACAATTGTTGCCCCGTGTGTCGATGACACCGCCCCCGCCGAGCTGCTCAAGCGCGGCGAACGCCTCCTGGAACCTGACGTCTACCGCACCTGCCTCAATGGCCAGCCCGCGGTGGTCAAGGATTACACCCGGTATCGCGGCACCCCGCTGTCGCCGATCGCCCGCCTGCTGGTCCGCCGCGAGGCGCGCATCCTGCAGCGCCTGAGCGGCTGGAAGCACGCGCCGGCCCTGCTCGGCACCATCGGTGGCCTCGCGCTGGGCATGGAGTTCATTCCCGGCCAGACCCTCAGCGCGGCCCAGTCGGTCGGTATCGAGGTCTTCGAGCAGCTGCAGTACGCGCTCACCCGCCTGCATGCCGCCGGCATCACCCACAACGATCTGCATGGCACCAACGTGATGGTCAGCGGTGGCGTGCCGGTGCTGGTGGATTTCACCTCGGCCTGGCGCAGCCCGCGCTGGCTGCCGGTGCACCCGGTCTCGCGCCAGCTGCGCCGCAGCGACATGAAGAACCTGCTGAAGATGCGCCAGCGCCTGACCGGCGAGCGTCCCAGCCCCTCCGAGGCGGCCCAGGTGGCCGACCCGCGCTGGGTGGCCGGCGTGCGCGTGGCCTGGAAGCGCTTCTACCGCTGGTTCAAGGGCCACGCCTGACAGCGGGCGGCCTGGGAATGCCGGCGCGCGTTACAGCGCGTCGGCGTCCAGCTCACCGGTGCGGATGCGCACCACGCTGCCCAGGTCGTACACGAACACCTTGCCGTCGCCGATCTTGCCGGTGCCGGCGGCTTTGACGATGGCTTCCACCACCTCCTCGACCTGGTTGTCGACGACGGCCACTTCGATCTTCACCTTGGGCAGGAAATCGACCACGTACTCCGCCCCGCGGTAGAGCTCGGTGTGGCCTTTCTGCCGCCCGAAGCCCTTGACCTCGGTGACCGTGATCCCGGTGACGCCGCGCTCGGCCAGCGCTTCGCGCACGTCGTCGAGCTTGAAGGGCTTGACCACCGCCATGACCATCTTCATCCGTCTGCACTCCTGTCTCTCAGGCTGCGAGGATAACGCCTGTCCGCCGGTGAACGCGATGCGCGCGGTCCGTGCCGCCGGCAGCGTGGCGGCTTATCCTTGGCGCATACCCCGCGGAGCCGCAGCATGATCGACCTCAACCACCTCGATGACCTCGCCCGCCGCCTGAGCGACATGGTCCCCCCGGGCCTGCGCCAGTCGCGCGAAGAACTGCAGGCCACCTTCAAGACCGCGCTGCAGGCTGGGCTGGGCAAGCTGGACCTGGTGACCCGCGAGGAATTCGACGTGCAGCGTGCCGTGCTGCTGCGCACGCGCGAGAAGCTGGAGGCGCTGGAGAAGGTGGTGGCCGAGCTGGAAGCGCGGGGTGTATCGGCTGCGCCGCGCGAATAAGTCAGGCTCGGACGGCGCGTTGCTTACGCGTCCTGCAGCACGAACCGCTCGATCGCCAACGCCACGCCATCGTCGGCGTTGGTCGCGGTCTCGAAGCGCGCAGTCTGCTTGACCGCCGCAATCGCGTTGCCCATGGCGACGCTGGTGCCGGCGAACTGCAGCATGGTCAGGTCGTTCTCCTGGTCGCCCACCGCCATCACGTTGGCCCGGTCCACGCCGAGGTGCGCGGCCAGCTTTTCCAGGCTCGGTCCCTTCCCGGCCCGGTGGTCGAACACCTCCAGGAAGAACGGCGCGCTCTTGAGCACCGCGAAGCGGTCAGTCAGTTCCGAGGGCAGTCGCTGGATGGCGGCATCCAGCACGGCCGGCTCATCGATCATCATCAGTTTGATGAACTGCATGGCCGGGTCCATGTCCGCCACCCGGCGATACGACAGTGGCACGTTCGACAGGTGCGAATCGGCCACCGTGTAGATACTGATGTCCTGGTTGGGCGTGTACATGCGCCGCCCATCAAGCGCCTGGAAGTGGATACCGAGCTCGCGTGAGATCCGCTCGCAGAACACGAAGTCCTCGAAACTCAGCGGAAACTCGATGACGCGCTGGCCGCTGCCGATGTTCTGCACCACGGCGCCATTGCAGGCGATGCAGTACTCCTGCTCGCCCTCGATCCCCAACTGCTGCAGGAACGGTGCCATCCCCGACACCGGGCGGCCACTGGCCAGTACCACCTGGACGCCCTGCGCGCGGGCGCGGGCGATGGCCTGCATGACCCGGGGCGTAAGCGTGTGCGCGGGATCGAGCAGGGTCCCGTCCATATCGATGGCGACCAGTTCGATGGGGCCGGAGCGGTGGTGCATATCCATGGTGTTCGACGGCGTGGTGCGTGGGGGCATCCAGTCTAGCGGGAGTGCCTGGACACTGCGCCAACGTTTGCCTACCCCACGGCGGGGCAAGCGCTGATGGATTGCGGTCTCCGTGCCCTGCCATTGTTCCTGGCATGCCGCAGACCCCGGAAACAACCGCATGAGCCTCGCGCTGGTGCACAGCCGTGCCCGCGCCGGCGTCAAAGCGCCGGCCGTGCGGATCGAGGTATTCCTGTCCGGCGGGTTGCCGCATACCCAGATCGTCGGTCTGCCGGCCGCGGCCGTGCGGGAATCACGCGACCGCGTGCGCGCCGCGCTGATCTGCGCTCGCTTCGAGTTTCCGCAGCGGCGGATCACCATCAACCTGGCCCCGGCCGATCTGCCCAAGGAGGGCGGGCGATTCGATCTGGCCATAATGTCCACTTCCGACCCAAAGCGGACCTCAACACGTTATACAGAACTCGCGCGTGGCACGAAGCTGCACAAGCAAGAACCCCTGGCTATACACTAGCCCGTGCATTGAGGAAGGCCGCAATTCTAGTTTGCTCATCCTCGTTGTACCCACTACCGAATAAAGATGCGTTTCCTAGTAACCGTTTGGCGATCTGCCGCCAGCGTGGTCGCCGTTTCCCAACGATTCGCACGCGATTGCTATCCAGTATGAAATAGCTAGATCCGCTACCTTCGACTCTATTAGAGTACCGAATTAGGAAATGCCCATTCGGCTCCATGACTTCTCGGAGGTACCCAAGACACTTGGTTCGTCTACCATCCTTGTTCAGATTTGCAAGGTCTCTTTGGAACCCGAGCGAGTATCTTTCGCGCTCTCCATGGTGCGTGCAATACGCAAGAAGTGCCCCCTCCAAGTTCGGGGTGCCCCAGTCCTCTAGCGTCTCGATGTTCTCGTCGCACAAACGCACCTTGCACTTGTACAGTTCAGGGTCTCCGCCGGATCCGTCCAAAGCCGCATGTGCTGCAATTGCACAGACCGCTTGTTCCCACGAGCCAAGATGTACGCCGTCTTCAAAAGCCGAAATATCGGCGGAAATGGATCCATGCCACATAACGAGTGTCTTTCCAGTTCCCATGCCAATCACAGTCCTGATGTCTGAATTAGTTCGCGCTGCAAATCAGCGCAGGCGCCAACAACGGTATGTCACAGCGTCAGCTTACTGATTTCCGCTTGACCATTTTCGCTTGGCGCACCGGATGTGGCATGCACTTGGATTTCTCCGGGCCACGCCGCTTTGCGGCGAAGCGTAACTCAATTGTTAAATCGTCGATGTCGGCCGCTGGCCGGTAGCGGACACCAAAGGATGTTCTAGTACCACTCCTCATCGATGTCCTCCTGGACCACGTGGCCAAGGAGACAAGGACACGGGGCTGGGCAGATCGGCTATGCCTCGCAAATGCGCTGACCGTCAGTTCCTCCGCTGAAGTTGCTGTTCAGCGCGTCGTCGCATCGCTCACCCTTCCAAATCTGCGATCACCTTCCGACCGACTGCTTGATCCACGCGCTTGGCATAGCAAACTAAAAGTCGCGGACGGTAACGCCATGAACAGCAGCTGCCTCCTATTAGCTTCCTGCCCGTGGGCGACTTCCATGCAAGGGCTTCAGGAATGGACTCATCCTCCGATCAGCTTCTACGTAGTTCTTCTGAGCGTGAAGCGTACCAACGTATGCACTGCTCAGCCGCTATTCGCGCGCATACCACCAAGCTTTGGAGCTGTTCCTGCGGGCATTCCTTACCCGTCACGCGATAGTTGGCCTTTGCGTGAGCGAGCTGATTCCTGGTGGCAGAAAGAACAGCCGCCAGGTCCACGAGCGCCTGTTTGCGATTTTCCGAAGAGCTCGATGAGTGGATCTTGGCCAGGCTGCGGAGAATTGGCGGTGAATGCAGTTTCATAGGAAGTGGATCACAGCAACGTTCGATCGACAAGCGAAGCGCCTCTGCGTCGCGGGTGAAGACTCGATTCTCCTCAAACAGCACAAGGAGGCCATCCATGAACTCAGCATTGGGGTTGAGTGCATCCTTTGAGAGTAGCCGCTTACGCAGATCCTCGTACTGCTTTTCCCTAACCACGGTTGCAGAAACGTACTCAATGCACTTAACGTAGGCCAAGAGCGCCGCATCCCCCATAGACAGTCCATTCACGCTGTTGAATTCCGAGAGCACCGCCACTAGCCCCGGGCCCGTGAGCAGCGGCCTCATGTTGTTTGCCCGCTCTACAAGGTCGCCGATCTCCTCATCCTCCGGATACTCGATGTCAAATTCCACCGGCCGAGGTGCCTCTGAGAAGTCCAATCCGAGAGTAACGTGCAGTTCAAACAAGTAAGCTTGGATCAGAGCATTCGACCCAGCTATCGTAGCCCCCATGGGATGATGAACTTCGACGAAGAACTCGTCCCAACCCAGCGGAGGGTTGTACTTATCGTAAAAATGTTCCTTGACGACGACTGCCGCGCCGAAATGAGGCGATGGTGATAGAAGAGACACCGAGACCGGACTCCCTTCTATCTCACCGATAATCTTGCCTCCCTCATTCTCCGGCGAGCCGATCCTGCTGACAAATCCGTCTGACCTCAGGTCCCAAGACTTCATCCTGACTACGGTTCGAAACTTGGAGTGATAGGTCAGACCATCGCATGTGGATGCAGGGTCGGTCACCTCAAGCGACAGCTTTATCAGGTCACGAATCGTGAGTTCGGCATCAACCTCCGATCGCGGAAAACTGAGGGTTAGAGGCGTCCCCGAAGCAAACGTAACTTCTTCATCCAAGTCGACATCAAGCTCGGAATCTAGCTCGACTCCCTGCCACTCGACTCCGAATGAAGAGCCCAGCCTAGCAATTGCATCTTGCAAAGCCGCCTGAAGCTCTGGTGGGTCAAAATTAATCATTGTGGTGATGTCAGAAGTTCTTGTCGTCGCTGGAATCCGCGAGTTTTATGAAGTTTTCGAATCCAATGCAGGATGCAGGACTGCTAGCCTCTAGTCCTACGAAGCTGATGTTTGAAGCAGGCTGGCATCACCCAGGCTGTTGAATCTGTCCGAGCTCACTGGCCGTTCGCTTGGACTGGCGACTTCCGCTCCCCGCATCGCGGTAGCTATTCAATGGGCGAAGTAAACCACGCCCTATTCCTCGCCCCCCGGCCACAGCTTGTACTTCGTAGGCCACATGATCCCCAGGTCCTCCCGCAGGTAACGAAGCAGCTCGACCTTAATGCCCCGTGCCTCGTCACTTCTATCAGCTAGTTGCTTGAACCACATGTATACGTCCGCGAGCTGAAGCAGCCTAGAGTGATGTGAGTGCGCGAAATGAACCGTGTCTATCACGCGATCTATGTCTTGGCCGTAGGCGTAGAGCGTTCCATTCTGTCGATACTGCGCAAGGCTCCTGACCGAACGTTCGACAACTCCACCATGCTCGAAGTCGCCAATCATTAGCGCAAGCTCTTGCCGTCCTCTGCAGAGCTGGTTCACCTTTTCCACGAGAAACATAAATGCCATCGCCTCATAGTCTACGCCCCTGGCTATTCGCGCCACGTCCATTCGCACGACCACCCTAAAGATACTCTCTGGCCTCGCTATAACCTGTGCCAGCCTCTTAAGCACTTCTAGGCGCCGATCTGGGCGAATCCACCGCCTAAAGTTCCTATTTCCCGAACAGATGTCAGTTGCATGGAACTCAGTTGATGGAAGAAGATCATAGGTTCCAAAGCACTCGTACCCAAGGCCGGACAGGTCGGACTCTACCTCCTGCAGAATTGAATCGCGCATGGCCAAGCCACCGAGCCAATAGTACGGCTGGCCGTCGGGATTGGGCTTCACTTCATCGAAGTAGCAGATCAACATAGAAGTGCCCCAAGGCTTCGAGTAGGTCATATGCGACCGCTTGGCTTACATTTTGATGCGATCCGTCCGAGGAGACCACGCTGGGGCGCGCTAGTACCGACGTGAAGCGCAAGCACTGAGCGAGAGATACGAATCTCTTTCCACCTGCAGACGTCACTACTCTTCCAGAGCCTCCTCCATAACGCTCCAGAGCATATCAATCGCAGTCCGTGGCAACGTCGTACTAATGGAACCGTTGCGCACCACACTTAGGCGCGACTTCCCGCTATGAGTATCGTTGTGCACGATGTCGATCTTGCCTATACAGCGGCGGTGCTGGGGATAGAGCTTCAAGGCCCTCTCAAGTGCATCCTGTTGATCCGTTATTGCGATGTCCGCAACGACATTCTCGGCGAGCTGGGCTCCAGCGATCTTGACCGAAGTAACCGTGCAGGTGCCAAGCATCGACTGCACCAAGCGTTTGACACGTATTAAGTCGAGTCGAGGCGATTGAACTGTCACATTGTGGTCGAGCAGAGTTGATATGAACATCATGAAGCTGCTCACAGATCGCGGAGGACTGGCGATTACCAAGCCGCACCGCGTAGGCCGCAAGATAAAATTCGTGATGACGAACCCCACTCTCTCTACCGTAGAGGTGGCACCGCCCGGCAGCAGCTCCTGCTCCTCATAGGAAAACTTTTGAAAGTATCGCCCCTCAATGAAAGATCTGCCCGCCTTGGTTAACCGCACTCCATGACTGACCTCGTCATTGAACTCGGACTCTGCCAGGCGTTTTCTCAGCAGCGTAAACTGCTTGGCGGAAACCGACCACTGATAGAAACGATATCGACTAGCCATGCGGTTGCACCTCAATGCCTGATCCGGCCGAGTCGCTTAGAGTAGATTGTTCATCGACGATGGAACTTGAAGACGGTGCCGCGATGGCACTCTCTGAGTCGCCGCCACCCAAGTCTGATGGCGGCCCTGAGAAGCCCGGGTCCACCGCTTCAAGGGCGCTTACTGATGCGTCCTCCAACAGCCTCATGTAGTGGGAATTCTCAACATCCGTGCATGGCCTTGACGTTTTAACGAATTCCTCTCCATCTCCAGACTTCTTGCGATCAATGACCCCTTTGACTTTGTATCGAAAGCCTATGCAAGCTTGCGGGTTCTCAAACGCCGCTTCAAACTGAACGATCTTACCCTTTTCAAAGTCTTCCTCCCCTGTCCACTCCATACCATAGAGGAAGAAGTGCTTCTTCATCATCTGAAACTCGGGGCTAGTCAATAGTGAGACTCCTCGAAGGATTGCGCCTCGAACTTGATTGCCTACTAGGTCGAGGTCTGCTTCATTCAGATCTTCCTGGTCGTTCTCAGCATCAGGACCGTCACCGTCTTCATCACCTTCTTCTTCGCTATCGAGCGCTGTGTCGACGTCGTTTGAGTCCATGCCGAAGTGTTCTGAGCGCTCCACCTGCACCTTGCTAACGTCCGAAAGCTTCATTCCTTTAACCCCATCTATGAGGGTGAGGAAGAAAGCCGTCCTGCTCTCGGCGCTGGGCAGATGAGAAAGCTCGATCTTGCGCGCCGCTACTGTTTCTTCCTTCTCGGCGGCCATAGCTTTTATTAGCTCATCTACAGCGACTGACATCTTTTCATTCGCTTCATGACGCACGCTAACGCCCTGTGGCCCTATCTCCAACCTAATCGAACCATCTCTAGTACGTTTTTGTCTTAGTCGCGTTTTCGCCGGATCGAGCTCTGAATAGGTTGCAGACGCCAAAAATGGCCCGCCCGCAGACTTCGTGACAGTGAGCGAATCGAATAAGGGCCCGATCTCTCCCTTTTTCAATTTTTCCAAGGCTTTTCGAACGTCTTCGGCAGTGAACTTTCCCACAACTGTGGCGGATGTGTACCGCTCGGCCCTGTCCGCCCGCGCTGTTCTATCAAGCAGCCAGTTTAGATCTTCGAGATCCAACGTCCACATTGAGATCTGGTCAAAGAGGCCTGCCTTCGTGGCGTCATCGGAGACGATCATTCCGCGGCGCAGAAGGAATGCCCGCAATACGTCAAGCGTTAGCTTTTGCTTGGATGTCTCGAGTAGGTCGCGAACGTCCTTGTTATCAGCAAAATACATAGCCATCAACGCTCACCCATGCCAATTTCGACCTGGCTAAAGACCGTCACGACATTTGTAATTGTCTCCAACTTGACTCGACCCAAACGCTCTCGCACCTCTTGAAGGTCATTGAAGTCCGACACGTAAGCATCCACCGCTTTTTTGAATAGAGCGGGGGCTTCTGCAACAGCACGAGCCATACGGATAACGATCTGATCGCAATTGCTTAGCAACTGATAGCGAAATAGGTAGTCCAAGATGTACTTGAACTCATCGATATGCTCTCCTTTCCTGGAGTAGTAGACCAAAGCGCCTGTCGTAGCTGGGCCAACAGACTGGTCAAGGATGTACTCGCACACGATGAGAGGGCCACAAAGAGACTCGATCGTCGCAGATTTAGCTCGTGGCTGCCGAGATGGCTCGCCGATCAAGTCCGGGTAAAAGAACCAGAACCTTGATTCATCCACGGGAAGCTTCTTCTTTCCCTTTAGAGCTACGATGTCATTTGCCACAGTAACAAGGTATGCAACCCTTTCCGGATCAACAACGTGAAGGACAGTTGATGAAGAAAGACCCGTTTTTGCTGAGTTCGCATCTGCTAGCAACTCATCAAAGTTGCCCGAGTATTCCCCGTCGTGGTTGTAGACAAATAGCAACCCACGCACATCCCACTTCGTGTCAGATGCCAAATACAGCGTTTGCCAAGCGTCACTGACGGCCGCACAAGCGGCAGACATGCCCAAAGAGGCGACTGCCTTTCTCACCTGTTGCTTGGTTACCGACCCCTTCGCGAAACTCTTGAGGTCCGTAGTGAAATATATGGTCGAGTCCAGATAGGGATGCTTGTACCGAAAAACAACATCGCTCGGATGCGTCTTCTTCTCATGCTCTTCAGTTACGCAATCCCAGTTCTGATCGCTGGGCAGGACTCTCTCCCAGCCGAATATTTCAAAGATGTCGCCCGACACCTTTTCGGCCATCTTGGCGATATTCGCAGTCTCAGCCATCTCCCCCCCTGGAAGTCTTACGGCGCTACCACACTCGCTAATGCCTCGAGGCAAGGGTGTGAGGGCGCTCCATGCGCCCTTACGAAGATTATCCAAATTCAATGGTCTTTTCCACCAGGCCATTTCCGCTGAGGCCATGAGCCGCCTATCTCCCGTCCAGTATTTGTGATGACGGGCGCCAGCTCCCTTGCGAGCGTCCACCTCGATTTGACAATGTGTCGACTCGTCAGGCAATTCGACCGCTGATTGCCCGATGGGGGTCAGTGAGGACAGGCGCCTACACGCTCATGGATGGGTAGAGGCCTTGGAGATGAAGGGTTACGCGGCTCTATCTGACAACCTTGGGTTGACAAGTGCTAAGTGCCCGAGTGGAGCCGGCACGCACTGGAGGTCATGCGCGAGCCGATTGAATCGGGTGTTGCCGTGGTCAGCCGTGCTGCGCGTACCGAGCGCTTTCCTGCCCGGTTTCAGCTCGTTGCGGCCATGAATCCCTGCCCGTGTGGCTGGGCAGGGGATCGCAGTGGGCGCTGTCTCTGCACCGAGGAGGTCATCCGTCGTTACCGCGGGCAGGTTTCCGGGCCGTTGATGGACCGAATCGACCTGCATGTGGAAGTGCCTCGGCTGGACCCGCGCGAGCTGCGCGATGACGCGCCGCTGGGTGAGGACAGCGCGAGTGTTCGGGCGCGTGTGGTGGCCGCGCGGGAGGTGCAGCTGTTGCGCAGTGGGAAGGCGAATGCACACCTGCTGCCATTCGAGCTGAGCGCGCATTGCCGGTTGTCGGAGGAGGATCAGCAGCTGCTGGAGGACGCCGTGGAACGGTTGCAGCTGTCAGCGCGCTCGATGCATCGCATTCTGCGGGTGGCGCGGACGTTGGCGGACCTGGGCCATGCCCAGGACATCGCGACCGCACATGTGGCGGAGGCGATTGGCTATCGGCAGTTGGATCGAGGTGGTAGCGGGTGAGGTAAGACGCCGTGATGCCCGGAACGCTGGCTCAGTAACTCAACTCCGGCCCCACCGGCACGATCCCCGACGGATTGAGATGCCGATGGCTCTCGTAATAGTGATGTTTGATGTGCTCAAAGTTCACCGTATCCGCCACCTCGGGAATCGCCATCATCCGCGCCACGAACGCATGCAGGCCGGCGAAGTCCGCAATGCGCCGCACGTTGCACTTGAAGTGCACGTAGTACACCGAATCAAAGCGGATCAACGTCGTGAACAGACGGATATCCGCTTCCGTCATGACATCGCCCACCAGCCACGCGTGTTGCTGCAGTCGCTCGTCCAACCAGGTGAGCGTCTCGAACAACGGTCCAACCGCCTCTTCATAGGCCTTCTGCGTTGAGGCAAAGCCCGCCTGGTACACACCGTTGTTGACGGTGGCATAGACCCGTTCGTTGATCGCATCGATTTCAGCACGCAGCGCCACCGGATAGAAATCACCGGCGTTCGCACCCAGCCCGTCATAGGCGGTGTTGAACATGCGGATGATGTCCGCCGATTCATTGCTGACGATCCTGCCGCGCTCGCGATCCCAGAGCACCGGCACGGTTACCTTGCCGGTCATTCCCGGCTTGGCGGCGGCGTACAGTTCATGCAGATAGCGCGCACCGCGTTCTGGCTCCGGCGTCACCTGCGGGCCGGGCTCAAACGTCCAGCCCTGATCACCCATGTGCCAGTTGACCACCGACACGGGCACCAGATCTTTCAGCCCTTTCAGCGCGCGCACGATCAGCGTGCGGTGTGCCCACGGGCAGGCGAGACTTACATACAGGCGGAACCGTCCAGGCGCTGCTTTGACGCCTGGCTCGCCATTCGGGCCAGCACTGCCGTCAGCGCTCAACCAATCGCGGAAGGTGGACTCCTCGCGCTTGAAGTGACCGTCCTCATCGGCGGCTCCTGCAGTTCCTTCCTGCCATGTTCCATCGACCAGCATGCCCATCGCGGGAGTACTCCTCTGATAGTGGTGTCTGATGCGCCGGTGGTGCGTGGCGGCTTCTACAGCGTGTTGTAGCAAACGCATCGGCAATGCCCGGTGATGGGCTCTCGCAGCGGGTGCATGTTTCATCGCGTTAATCGCCGAAGCACACGCATCTGCGGCAGAATGTCCAAGTATCTACGCGAGACTCCCACCATCATGCGTATCCACCAGATCGATCTTCTCGTATCCGATGTCGCCGCCACCGTGGCGTACTTTCGCGATGAACTACAGCTGCCGGTTGAGGGCTCGGCCGTGCGTATCGGCTGGAGCACCCTGCAGCTGCAACCTGCAGGATCGAATCCGGTCGGCGGTGTACACCTGGCGTTCAACGTCCCGGCCAATCGATTCGAGGCGGCCACCGACTGGCTGAAAGCACGCGCCATCCTGCAGCGCGATCTGAAGGGCCATGACCATTTCACCTTCGATGGTCGCTGGGATTCCGAATCGATCTACTTCACCGGGCCGGACGGCCTGATCCTGGAGTTGATCGCGCGGCGGCGCTTGCCTGCCGGCGTGCGTCAGGGCGAGTTCCATGGCAGCGAGATGACCTGCATCAGTGAGGTTGGCCTGCCCGCTGAAGACGTGGGCGAAGTGCAGGCGAAGGCCGAGGCGGCCTTCGGGTTGAATCCGTTGTCACAGCCGACGCCGCACTTCGCACCCCTCGGCGATGACGAAGGCCTGTTGATCGTGGTCGATGCCACGCGCCGCTGGTTCCCCGAGCAGAAAGTGCTGCCGAATGCGCGCGGCATCTGCGTCGTGCTGCATGACGTGGTGCCTGGCGCGGTGGTCGAAGACGACGCACTGGGCTGGCATCTGCGCTCTGGCTGAACAGGCCCGGACGAACGAAGCCCCGCCGGAGCGGGGCTTCAGTTCACACAACAGCCGGCTGGGCTCACTCTTCCTCGTCCTGCTGGCCGCCCTGCTGCTGGTTCTGGTTGCGCTGCTGCTGTTCCTGCTGCTGTTGCTGCTGCTGGTCGCGACCGCGTTCGGGCTGTTCGCCGCGCTGATTCGGGTTCTGCTGGTTCTGCTGAGCCATCTCGATTCTCCGGTTGCCGCAAACGGAATGTTGCGGTCGGGGCCATCCTCTGCAGCGGCAGGTTAACGACGTGTGGGGGTTTGTATACGAATTCGTCAACGTCTCCCCGCCAACGTTTTCTGCGGGTACAAACCCCATGTCGCAGTAGGCGTTGGCCTGCATATGAACGGTTCGAATCCCCTTATGCCGCTACCCGCCAACCGGCTTGCCGTGCGACTGAACAGGCCATCCCGGCACCGCCCGGTGCGGATGACGCGCAGATGACGATCACGGCATCACCGGCGGCACGTAAGTCAGCGTCATGCCGAGCAGCCACAGTAGGCCGAGCACCAGCGGGATGTGCACCAGCAGCTGGATGAAGGTGAAGCCGACGATGTCACGCGCCTTCAGGCCGAGCACCCCCAGCAGCGGCAGCATCCAGAACGGGTTGATCAGGTTCGGCAGCGCCTCGGCGGCGTTGTAGACCTGTACCGCCCAGCCCAGATGGGCCTTCAGTTCGTTGGCGGCCTGCATCACGTACGGCGCTTCGATGATCCACTTGCCGCCGCCGGAGGGCACGAAGAAGCCGAGCACCGCCGAGTACACGCCCATCACCAGCGCGAAGGTGTCGGTGGTGGCGATGTGCACGAACAGGGTGGACAGGCGATGCGCGAGGGTCTCATCGCCACTGCCGGTGGCGTGGGTGAGGATCATCGCGATGCCGCCGTACAGCGGGAACTGGATCAGCACGCCGGTGGTGCTCGGTACTGCCTTGGCCACGGCGTTGAGGAAGCTGCGCGGGCGCCAGTGCAGCAGCAGGCCGAGCGAGATGAACAGGAAGTTGTAGGTGTTGAGGTTGGCGATGGCGGTGACCACCGGCTTGCTGGCGAACTCGCCGAACAACCAGCCGAACGCGAGCAGCGAGAGCAACACCGTCAGCAGCGGGCTGTACTCCAGCCACTCGCCCGGGCGGGTGCGCGGCTGCAGCGGCTCGGCCTCGGCGCGGGCAGCGCCTTCGAAGTCCTTGGCGGTGCGCGCAGTGGCGGCGCCGGGCGCGGTCAGCCAGGCAATCAGCAGCGACACCAGGATCAGTGCGGATGTCAGCGCGATCGACTGCCACAGGAAGATGGTTTCGGTGAAAGGCAGCACGCCGGTGATTTCCACCAGGCCGGGCGGCATGCTCGCCGGGTTGGCCTGCAGCTGGGCGGCCGAGGAGCTCAGGCCCATCGCCCAGACCGCGCCGAGGCCAAGGTAGGCCGAGGCACCGGCGGCGCGGTAGTCCATGTTGAGTGCTTGGCGACGCGCCAGTGCGCGCACCAGCAGGCCGCCGAACACCAGCGAGAAGCCCCAGCTCAGCAGCGAGGCGAGCATGCTGATCAGGCCGACATAGACCACCGCGCCACGGCCGGTCTTGGGCACACGGGCCAGCAGCTCGATGAAGCGCGCGACGATCGGTGCGGTGGCGACTGCATAGCCACCGATGACCACGAAGGCCATCTGCATGGTGAAGGGGATCAGGCTCCAGAAGCCCTCGCCGAAGGCGGTGGCGGTGGCCTGCGGGGTCGCGCCGAAGCCCATCGCGGCGGCGGCGACGATGACCACGCCGAGCACCGCGAACACGTAGGCGTCGGGGAACCATTTTTCCGCCCAGGCCGCCGAGCGCAGTGCCGCGCGCGCCATCCAGCCGTCCTGTACCACCGTCGACGTGTTCATCGTCCCGCCCTCCCCGATCATTCAATGGGAGGGATTCTGGGCGTTGGGCGCGGCGCTGTCAGTCGCCTAATGGTCGTAGTGCCGGGCGCTGCCCGGCTCTGCGAGGGGGTCGGGCGCCGGCCAGCGGCCGGCACTACCCATGTGCGCGTTACCGGACATCACCGTGCGCTCGACGGTAGCACCCGACCGTTGGTCGGGTGGCCCCCTCAGCGCAGCGCCAGCGACACCGCGATGCCGGCGAACAGCGCGGCGCCGACCCAGTTGTTGTGCAGGAAGGCCTTGAAGCACGGATCGCGCTCGCGCTTGCGGGCGATCCAGAACTCGTAGGCGATCAGGCCGGCGGCCACGCCGACGCCGAGGCCGTAATAGACGCCCAGCCCGGCGCGCAGGCCGACCAGCGCCATCGTGCCCAGGAACAGCGCGTAGAGAATCCCCTGGATCACCAGGTCCAGATCCCCGAACAGGATCGCGGTGGAGTGCGAGCCCATCTTCAGGTCGTCATCGCGGTCAACCATGGCGTACCAGGTGTCATACGCGGTCGACCACAGGATGTTGGCGCCGTAGAGCAGCCAGCCGATCACCGGCACCTCGCCCTGCACGGCGGCAAAGGCCATCGGGATGCCCCAGCCGAAGGCCATGCCGAGATAGACCTGCGGCAGGTGGGTGTAGCGCTTGAGGTAGGGGTAGCTGGCGGCCAGGAACACGCCGATGAAGCTCATGCCGATGGTGAGCCAGTTCAGGGTCAGCACCAGGGCGAAGGCGACGATCATCAGCCCGGCGAACAGGGCCAGCGCCTCGCGCCCGGAGACAGCGCCGCTGGCCAGCGGGCGGTCCTTGGTGCGCTTGACGTGCGGGTCCAGCCAGCGGTCGGCGTAATCGTTGATCACGCAGCCGGCCGAGCGGGTCAGCCAGACGCCGGCGGTGAACACGAACAGCGTCCACAGCGGCGGCAGCCCGCCCGAGGCCAGCCACAGCGCCCACCAGGTGGGCCAGAGCAGCAGCAGGGTGCCGATCGGACGGTCGGCGCGCATCAACTTCCAATAGTGCCGCCAGCGCGACGGGGGCGCCGCCTCGGGCGCCTCAAAACGTTCGTAAGCCATCGGTAAAGGATACCGCCTGGGCTGGCCGGGCGCGCCGTCGCCCGGCGCATCGGTGCGGGGGGCAGACCTGCGCGGCGTTTACGGATAGAATGCTCCTCCCGCGCCGCTTTGGCGGTCCGTGGCCCCATCAGGCGGCCCGGCGGGACGCAGGACACAACGCGCTCGTAGCTCAGCCGGATAGAGTAGTGGCTTCCGAAGCCATTGGTCGGGGGTTCGAATCCCTCCGGGCGCACCATCCTCGCCATCTTCCCTTGCAGGTATTTCCGCTGCGGCGCGCTTTTGTGCGCTCGGACGGAGTGCCGTGCCGGCTGCCGCGCGCGAACGCACCGGATCGGGTGCCGCACAGATGACGCCACTCGAAGGGCTGGTCTTCCCACCGGCCTGGAGTGACGGCACCTGCACGGCGCCCCGGTAGAACAGGTCAGCCTGTGGCGAGGTCGGCGAAGCGACCCAGCGAAGCCAGGTGGAAATACACTGGCGCCAGCCAGCCCTGGCGATGCCAGTGCACGAGGGTGGCATCCGGCAGCGCATCCAGACGCGCGGGATCGACGACATGGAAGCCCTGCAGGCTGTGGCGGCGGCCATCGGCGAGGACCACGTCAGCCTGGCGCTCGATCAGCACGCCGGCCTCGGCCAGGGCGGCACTGAAGGCGCGGGTGGCGATGTCTTCGCGGGTGAAGGCTTCGCAGAACTGCAGGGCATGACGCGTCATCGCCGAAGGCTGGTCGCCCTCGAACAGCGGCAGCCCTTCCTCGCCCTCCTGCACGATCATGTCCGCATCGGCATCGATGGCCAGCACGTAGCCGTCCGGCTCGCTGGTGCGCGCGAACACGAACGGGTAGCGCCGCACGTAGGCGGGAATGTAGGCGCCGGCCTGCCATTGGTCCGCGATGACGAAGCGGTTCTGCTCCGCCTCCAGGCCGAGCACGGCGATCGGCAGATGATCGGGACCGGCGAAGACCAGCGGATACGCGCGCGAGGCCGCGGCGAATTCCCCGATCATCACTGGAATCGAGTGACTGCCGGCGGCGAACGCGGCGCCGGTCTGGCGCACGCGCCAGTGGGCATGAAGCTGCGACGACAGCACGACCGGGCGGCGGTAGAGCATGGGCCAGCTGGCCGGCGGCGTGATGCTGTCGGCCGCTGCCGAGACGGCATCGACGTCGTCGCCGGCATCCGGCGCGAGGGAAGTGTCGGTGTTCATGGTGAAAATCCAATGTGGGGCAGCAAGGGAGGCGGCACGCCGCCCCCCGGAGACAGGCGTTGCGTGGGTCAGAAGCCTGCGTTGACTTCCAGCTGGAAGACGTCGATCGACAACGGGGCGCCGGTGACCTCCTTGGCGGCCATCCAGCGCCCGGTCAGCCACACGTTCCGGTCGAACATGTAGGAGCTGCTCAGGTAGTAGCCCTTGGCATTGGTGCCACCGAGGTGGAAGTTGGAATCGTTGTAGGCATCGGGCAGCGCATCGCCTTCCAGGCGTTTGTAGCCCACCGCCAGGTTCCAGTCGCCGGCCTGCTTCATCACCAGCTGGCCGAAGGTCGCCTGCGCCATGTACGCCATGTCACCGCTCTGGATGTCCTGCGGCCCGGCCACGCCGTTGGCGGCAGTGCCCAGGTTGGTGACGATGCCGCCCTGCGCGCGTTCCCACATGCGGTTGGGATCGTAGGCCAGGTTCTTGATCGCGTGCCCTTCCAGGCGCAGGGCATTGCCCGCGAACAGCGGCGTTTCCCAGGCCAGGTTGAGGTCAAGCAGTTCGAACTCCGAGGCCAGGCCGACGTACTGCGGCATCGGGGTGTTGGCCGGGTCGAGTGGATTGAGCGCGATGTTCCGCAGCAGCATCAGCGTGTTGCCCTTCTGCATGAACGCAGGGCGCGACCAGTCGCTGCTGCAGAAATCCGCACCGGCATACAGCGCGCACGGCTGCGAGTACTCGCCGGCGGTGTTGCGGAAATCGTAGTAGCCGACCGCCGCACGCAGTTTCTGCGCATCGCCGAACTGCCACTCGGCGCCGACCTGCGCGCCGTTGAGCCACTTGTTCTCGCTCTTCATCTTGTCCTGGCTGGTGTTCGGGAAGCTGTCGGAGGAGTACTCCAACGGCGTCAGGCCCAGCGTGGCGAACAAGGACAGGCCGTCATCGCCGATCGGCTGCGCGTACTTGAACGCCAGGCCATCGAAGTTGAGGTCGTTGGAGAACAGCGTGTCGGTGGACCAGTACGGATTGCCGAAGCGGCCACCGAGGATGTCCAGGCCCGCCACCGGCGACCACGACAGCCATGCCTGGTCGAGCCAGGCGTCCTTTTTGGCCAGGCCACCGCCCAGCGTCTGGGTAGAGGACACCGGGCCGTTGTCGTTGCCGGTCGCCAGGCGCACGCCGGCACGGGTGTGCTCACCCAGTTCGGCGATCACGCCCAGGCGTGCGCGGATCCGCCAGGAATTGTTGCGGTCCTGGCGGGTATTGCGCAGCGGCGGCAGATCCAGGTTGGTGTTGCCGTTGACGTCGTAGCCGTTGCCGGCGTTGATCCGCGCCCAGTCCACTTCGATGTCGCTGTTGCGCTCGGAATACAGGCGGCTCTCGTTGCGCACGCGCACGTCACCCTGCACGCGCAGGCGCTGGGTCCACTCGGGCACCTGGTCCGGCGCCGCCCAACGCTCGGCCTTGGCCTCGGCCATGACGCTGGCCTTGACCTCTTCGCGGATCTCATCGCGCACGGTCTGCGGGATGTAGGGCACGCGCACGTCACCGGGCTGCGCGGCGATCGCGGTGGACGCCGGCGCTGCGGGAGCTGCGGCCGATTCGCGCTGCGCCTCCAGCAACAGCGCCTGGCCGGCCTCGGGCTTGAGCGCACCGCTGTCCATCAGACCGCGGATCAGCTTGATCATGGTGCTCTCGCCGCCCGTGGCCTGGGCGTGGGCACCGCCGCTGACCAGGACCAGGGCGACACCGGTGGCGATGGCGGTGCTGCGCAGTCCCAGCAGCGCGGAGTGGAGGGTTGAACGGGTCATCGGCTTGCTCGCAGAAAGGAAAGATCAGGGAAGAAGAAAGACAGCGCAGCTCATCCGGCCGGGCGACGGCCCTGCACCAGCACGCGCGCGGGGAAGCTCAACGACGCCGGTGGCCGCTCGTCGATGCGGCCGATCGCGCGGATCGCCTGCAGCACCGCTTCATCGGCTTCGGTGTTGCCGCTGCCGCGCGCGAGCTCGACGCGGGTCACCTGCCCGGCCTCGTCCAGCCAGACGTTGACGGTCAGCTGGAAGGCCAGGCGCTGCACCTTCGGGTCGCGCGCCACGGCCTGTTGCAGCACGTAGCCCAGGTAACGCCCGTAACTCGCGTTGCCGGCGCCACCGGCACCGACGCCACTGCGCCCGCCGCCGGAACCGGACTGGATACCGAAGCTGTCGCCGCCGGCCTGCGCGTCGGCATCCATCGTCACCGGGTCGGCGGTGTCGGGCGTCGGCGCTTCTTCGGTGGGCTTGGGCACCTCGTCCAGCGGCTCGGGCTCGGGCATGACCTCTTCAGGGGTCACCTCCGGCTCGGGCTCGGGCTCCGGTGGGGGCGGCGGCGGTGGCGGCGGCAACATCACCATTGGGATCTCGGCCACGGGCCGGCGCGTACTGGCGGTGTCCTTGAACAGCAGGTACCAGAGGAGCAACGCCACGGCCGCCAGGCCGACGAGCAACGCCGCCACGGGCCACCAGCGGCGCCACGCGGGCACGCTGTCACCGCTGCGGGAGTGGAGGGAAGTCACGCCCTCACCCCTGCACTTTGCCGGTGACCAGGCCGACCTGGGTCAGCTCGATCTTGCGCAGCAGGTCGAGCACTTCGACCACACGCGCGTACTGCACCTGCGCATCGCCGCGCACGATCACCGGGATATCCGGGTTCAGTGCCTTCTCCGTGCGCAGGCGATCCTCCAGCTCGGCCAGGCTGACCGGGTAGGCGTCCAGGAAGATCTGGCCGGCGTTGTCCACCGTGATCGCCTTGGTCTTGGGCTTCTCCAGCGCCATGCTGGAACTGGCCTTCGGCAGGTTGACCTCGATCCCGGGAATGGTGGCGTTGCTGGTGAGGATGAAGATCACCAGCACCACCAGCAGCACGTCCACGAACGGGGTGACGTTGATGCCTTTCTCGCGTTTCTTGATGCCGAACCGCTTTGCCCTGGCCATGGTGGTCTCCTCAGGCCAGCGCCGGGCGCGCTGCGGCGGCCGGTGCGGTGCGATCGAACTCTTCGGCCAGGCGCGCGGTGAACTCATCGACGAACACCGACATGTCCGCCGCGATCGCTTCAGCGCGCGAGGCCAGCCAGTTGTAGCCAAACAGCGCCGGGATCGCGACGCCCAGGCCGGCAGCAGTACACAGCAAGGCGGCTGCCATGCCCGGGGCCACCGAATTGATGTCCACCGCGCCGGCCATCGCCGCCACCGCAAACACCAGCATGATGCCGATCACGGTGCCGAACAGGCCGATGTACGGCGCGCCTTCGATCGTGGTGGACAGCCAGTTCATGCGCTTGGACATGCGCTCGGTCTCGCGCGTGACTTCGGCATCCATCGAGGCGCGGATCGAGGTGATCGCCGCGGCGGTGAGACCATGGTGGTGCGAGCCGCGTCCGTCCATTTCTTCCATGGCGATGCGGTACAGCCGCCACAGCGTGGAGTTGTCGCGAATCTGCGGGGCCAAGCTGCCGGTGCGTTCCAGTGCCTGCAGCGAAGCGACCGGTGCACCGGTGACCTTCTTGTACTGGACGGTGAAGGCCTCGTTGGCCTTGGCCACGGTGCCAAAATAGCGGCTCTTGGCGATCATGATCGCCCACGACAGCAGCAGCATCAGGCCCAGCACGATCACCACCACCCAGGCATCGACCGGCATCGCCTTGAGGATGAAACCGAAGTGGCTCACGCCGGCCGACTGCTCGTCTTCGCCGAAGGCGATCAGGCGCGACTCGGCGCCCTGCGCGGTGGCATCGGCCAGCAGCGCGGTGGCCGGGCGGGCCACCTTGGACACACGCACTTCATCGATCACACCGAGGAACGGCTGCGCGGCCGGAATGGCAGCCGCATCGCCCGCCGCACCCGCGGCGAGTGCATCGCCACCGAGCAGGGCCTCACCGGTGAAGGCCGGCAGGCCGGTGGCCAGACGTACCGCTTCGCGGCCGGCGACGTAAAGGATCACGGCATTTTCGCTGCTGGTCACCGCCACGTGTGCCCACTGGCCCGCCACCAGTGCCGGAATCGGCTGGCTGCGCTGCTCGTTGACGCGCACGTAGGGCACGCCGTTGTCGAGGCCGACGAGGAAGACGTTGTCGCCTTCGCGACGGGCATAGATTGCCTGGTCCGGGCCGAGCTGGTCCGGCTTGATCCAGGCCGAAACGGTCATCGCACCGTTGGCAGCCACCGCCAGCGACGGTGCACCCGGCAGATGCAGCGGCGTGCCGGCCAGTTGGGCACCGCGGCCGATGATCGCGCCGTCGGCAGGCTTGAACTCACCGGTGAGCGTATTGACGTACGCGGTGGTGTCGCGCGCCTCGGTGCCGCTGTCGGCGAAGTGGTAGACCGCGCTGTAGTCCGGATCGAACACGCGCTGGCCATTGGCCGCCGCCGGCGCGCCGGCGTTGCCGTAGTACATCCAGATCGTCTGCGCCGCGGTACCGCTGATCGTGGGCACATCCACCCAGATCAGGGCCATGCCCAGCGCCGCGTCGTACTGCTCGACCTGGTGGTTGAGCACCGTGTGGCCATCGGCCCCGACGAAGCGCAGGTCGTTGCCGCCCTCGGCAACGCCATCAAAGGCGAAGTTGCCGGTGTGCAGGCGGATGAGCACGGGGGTGCGCCCGAGATTGCCGCCCAGGGCGGCACCGTTGGGGCTGGCATCGAGCGTGATCGGTTTGCGGTACTTCCAATCGGCCTGCCACCACGCGGTTTCCGCGTGGGCGACGCCGAGCGTGGACATGCTCAGACAGAACAACAACAGGGCAAGAAGGCGTTGCATGGACGGTATCTCCGGAAAATGCTTGGGAAAGTCAGGCTCAGTAGCTGGCGCCGACGCTCAGGTGCAGGCGGTTGGCATCTTTGGTCGTGGTCGGGCCGTCGTGCAGCGTCCGGCCGTAGTCGAAGCGGAGGTTGTAGTGCTCGCCGATGCGCAGGCTGCTGCCCACGCCGACCGCGCTCATCGCGGCGCTGTCGGCCTGCTCGGGCAGCGGCCGGCGCAGGCCCAGCCAGGCACCGTCGAGGAAGCCGTAGAAGCGCCAGTCCTGCAGGCCCCACAGGCCGAGCGGGCGCGTGCGCCATTCCAGCGTGGCCAGCGCGCCGTAATCGCCGATGCCTTCGGCCGAGCGGTAGCCACGGGTGGTGAACATGCCGCCGGCGGCGAACTGCTCGCCGGAGACCAGCGGCTGGTCGGTCATCTGCGCCGACAGCCGCGCGAACCACTGCGCACCACTCTCCAGCGTGTAGGTGTCGCTCAGTTCCAGCTTGAGCGCGAAGAAGCTGGGATCGGCGTAGGCGCGCTTCCAGTCGAACTCATCATCGGTACTGCCGTAGCCGAACAGGCTGCGCGCACCGAACACCGCCTGCACGCCGACATTGAGCTGGTGCCTGGTGCCCTGGCGGAAGCCGCTGTAAGCCACGGTCACGGGCGCGTACTTGAGCGGGGCGAAATCCGAGGCCTGGCCGACCATCGCGACCGATTCGTCCAGGTCCTTGAAGTCGACACCGGCCGAGAGCTGGTGCCTCCAGGCGCCCGTCATCGGGAAGGTGTGGCTGAGCTTGACGCCGACCGCGTGGCCCTTGCCGGTGACATTGGTCTGGCCGGTGGACACCACGTTGCTGTCGGAGCGGTAGCCGGAGAAATCCAGCATCCAGTCCGGGCTGCCCAGCGGCAGACCGTAGGCACCGGACCACACGTTGGCCTGGTCCAGGTCCTGCGGCGCGGCGAAGAACGTCAGCGAGGCGGTGTGCTCGCGCTGCCAGAGGTTGTCGTGGCCGACCGTGAGGATGCTGCGCAGTGGCTCGGTGTCCACGCTGTGGTCGTTGTTGAGCGTGGCGCTGTAGCGCCAGGGCGACGTGTCATCGACCTTGAGCTCCACATCCATCGTGCCCTCAGCGGCGCCGGGCTTGACCAGCGGCACCACCTGACGCTTGCCGCCGCGGTTGAGTTCGGTCAGCTGCACCTGCGCGCGTTCGAAGTCCGGCACGGCGCCTGCCTGCAGCGCCGGCACGCGCTCGGCAAGGCGTGCAGGATCGTTGTGCTCGGCGCCGACCACCTTGACCTGGCCGATGCGGGTCTCGGTGACCTGCAGGATCACCACGCCACCGCTGACCTGCTGCTCGGGCAGATCCACATAGACAGACTGGTAGCCCTTGCCCTGGTAGGCCGACTGCAGCGCCACGCGCGCCGCTTCGACATCCTGAAGGGTGCGGTCCGGGCCGAGATGCGGGGAGACCGCCTGCTCGATGTCGCGCGCGCCGAGCACGGTGTTGCCGCGCACCAGGTACTCGTTGATGTTGACGCGGGCAGCCGGGGCCGCCGCGGCCGCCATCGGGGCAGCGACGGCGTCGGCATCGGCAGGCGCGGTCTGCGCGTTGGCCAGCGAGATCGCGCAGAGCAGGCCCAGTGGCAGGGATGCCCGTGCCAGCGCCGGGGAGATTGAAGACATCAGTGGCTTCTCAATGCGGAAAGGGATTCAGATGCGCAGGAGGTGAGCGTGCGCAACGGCGGTAACAGCGCCGTTGCACCGGCAAGCCAGTTGCGTGCGCGCGCATGGCGTTGGCCACGCGCGCTGGCCAGAGGCAGGAAAGACGTCGTCATCACTGTCGCTTCGTCGTCGCAGCATCGAGGCGGGCGCGCTGCTCGATGCTCAACTCGCCCATGCCGACCACCTGCACCACGCTGTCCGGGTCGTAGCGGTCCTCGTGCTTCGGCGGTGCCACGCTGCTGGTTTCGCTGCCGAAGCCCAGCACCTGCACGCTGATCGTGGAGGGGCGGGTCTGCTGGGTCTGGCGCTTGACCATCTCCTGCGCCGCCTGCACTGCGGTGTTCGCCGCCGCGCTGGCCGAGGTCAGCGCACTGACGTTGACCGCCGCGACCACCGGAATGCCCACTGCCTTGCCCTGTACCTGGATGTTGTCGGCATTGAGCACCTGCAGCGCGGCCAGGTTGACGTTGCCGGAGACGCGGATGCCGGCCTCGCCTGCATCGATGGTGCCCAGCGGCGCGATCAGGTCGATGTCGCCGGGCGGAATCTCCGCGATCGGGTTGAGGGTGGCGATGCCCGCACCGGTATTGGGGGTGTTCGGCGACAGCGCGACGTTGCCGACGGTGTCGTAGACGCGGCGCTGCGGGGTGTAGACCACCGTGGTCTTGCTGCCGCGGCCGGCATTGATGTCGCCCTCGGCCGACCACGCCAGGATGTTGCCGCCGAAGGTGGTGAAGATGCGGCTCTGCCCGAGCAGCAGGCTGCCGCGCGAGTAGATGTTGATGTCACCCTCGCCCTGGGTGAGCACACCGGAACCGGCCCCCGGCAGGAAGCCACCATCCACGCCCACCAGGGTGCGACCGCCGGGCACCAGCAGATGGATGTCGCCGCCGAAATCGGTGTGGATACCGGCGTCGTTGACACGGTAGTAGCGCACCCCGGTGGTGGGGCGGCCGGCGGCAATCCAGTCCGCTTCGCTCAGGTAGGTCTGACCCGGCTTCGGGCGCCGGCCCGCCGCCGATTCGAGCACGCCCTCGTAGTACAGCGCACTGCTGAACATGGTCAGGTCGCCCTGGTAGGCGATCTCGCCCCCCTTGGCATCCTTGGTCGGCAGCAGCGTGGCGATCGCCTCGCGGCCACGCAGATAGCTGCCTTCGCGCGGTCCGTCGACGGCGGTGTACTCACGGCCGGCGGCCTTCAGCTCCGCGTAGTACACGTTGCGCAGGAAGGCGCTCTGCTGCTCGGCGGGCAGCGCGGCGAAGAAAGCCTGCGCGTCCATGCTGGCGGCGTCGAAGTGCAGGCCGCGTCCGTTGGCACCTCCGAAGCGGCCGGTCAGCCAATTGACCAGGTGCAGTTGGCTCTCCAGCTTGAACTCCCGGGCGAGGTCGCGGCTGGCGGCCGTGCCGCCGCTGGCCACCGCCGTGGCGTGCGCCTGGTCCAGGGCCTGCTGCTGTTGTGCCAGGAACGCGGCGGCACCGGCCTCATCGCCGCCGTAGCCGAACTGCGCCTGCAGCCATTGCGCCAGCGACACCGCGCCGCCGTAGACACGGACCACCTTGCCGTCCTGATCGCCCAGCGCGCGGCCGGGATCGGCGAGGTTGGCCGCATCCAGATAGCGTGCGGCGAAGGCGTTCCAATCCGCGCCGTGCTCGCCAAGACCGGCCGCCACCGCGATGCTGGCGCCGCTGCTGCGGTCGCCGGGCGTGGCGCCGGTGACCGGTCCCAGGCTGCGCAGTTCGCCCTTGTCGGCCATGTACACGTCGCGCCCGGCGCTGATGTCGAGCAACCCTGGGCCGGCGACGTAGAACGTGCTGAAGCGGATGTCGCGCCCGGCCTGCACGACCGACACGTCATCGGCACTGGTATGCACGATCAGGTTGCCGCGTGCGGTACCGCTGGCGATCGCCGTGGGCCGGGGCTCGGCGGCAGGATCGCCGCGGTTGATGGTGCCCATCCAGCCCAGCGCACCATCGGCATTGCCAAACACCGTGCCGACGTTGTCGAAGGCACCCAGCGGAGTGCCCGAGTTGACGATGTCCCGGCCGGCACGGATGGCGACGGCACCACCACCGTCGTACCAGGTGTTGGTGATATTGGTGGTGACACCGTTGTTGAAGACGCCGTACTGGGTATCGACCACGCTGCCGCTGCGCAGCCCGACCAGGTCGCCGTGGAGCGCGTAGTAGCGCGAAGGCGTCTGGCCCACGTGCACGTAACCGGACGCGGTCGGCGAAATGAAGGAGAACAGCGGATAGATCTGCAGGGAGCCGTTGGCGCGTTCGCCTGAGATCAGCACGCTGGGCGCCAGGGCGCCGGTACTGACGTTGTGCAGGAATTGACGCCCGTACCACATCTCCTGCCCCAGCCCGACGAAGCCGGGATTCCAGGGATTGGGCAACGCGGTCGGGTCTGCGCCGGAGGTGCCGAAGCCGGTGCCGTTGGCGTAGATCGAGCCGGCCGCGAGCAGTTCCAGTTGACCGGTGCCCTGTGCGTCGAACTGCCCGTTCACCGGCGACGGCGCCAGTACCACGCCCGCCACGAAGTCCTCGTTGTTGGTGCCGGCGGTCGGGGCCGTGCGGGCGCGACCGTAGTAGATGCTGCCGCTGGCAGCCACCGCGCGCAGGACCGACGGATACACGTGATTGCCGTCGGTCGCCCGGGCGTCGGTGCCAGCGTTGCGGTCCTGCATCGCCAGCGACGGCGTCAGGTTGCCGCCGGCGGCCATCAGGTCCACCGCGGTGGACGGGGTCCACAGCGAGAACCAGCTCCAGCCGCCGTCCTGGTAAGTGTTGCCGCCCACGCTGAAGGGGGTGCCATTGTTGAACTGGGCGACGCGCCCCGGATCGGAGACGGTGCCCAGCACCAGGTCGCCACGCGCATCCAGACGGGCGCCGGCATCACCGAGCACCAGCACCGGCCCACCGGCTGCGGTAGCGGCCGTTGCGGTGTACACGTCATAGGGACGCGACTCCTTGGCATCCTGGCGCTTTCCGTAGCGCAGTTCCACACCACCCACAGAACCGGCTTCCAGCCGCAGTGCCCCGCGCAGGTTGGTGAAGCTGCCGTTGACGTCCAGTCGCTGCGCGTCGTTGACGGTGATTTCGTTGGCCACCGGGGCGCTGTTGCTGCCCGTGAAGGAGCGCAGCGCGGGGTCGGCATTGAGGCCGCCGCCGATGCGGATGTCCAGATCGCCGCCGCCGGTCTGTACCAGCGCGCCATCGGCGCCGACCCTGCCGGTGCTGGCAACGGCCAGGTTCAGGCCCGTGCTGCGGGTGATGTACGCCGCGCCATGGTCGCCGCGGCTTTGCAACATGCCCGCATCGCCGCCCGCCTCCAGCAGCAGGTTGCCACCACCGAGCGTGCCGAAGCCGGTGAACCCGATCAGCTGCGGCATGTTGACGAAATTGTTGTTGTAGTTCGCGTTGTCGGGTGCGGCAACGTACGTGCCGAAGTTGATCCACCAGGCGGTCGGCAGGCCTTCCGCACCGGGCTGCACGCTGCCGGTACCCTGTCGCCACAGCCAGTTGCCCACCGATGCGCTGGTGCTCAATCGCGGTGTGGCGATTCCCAGCGTTTCCGTACGCGTCAGCGCTCCCTGACGCCCGATGCTGTCGCCCGAGATGTTGCCACCGGCGCGCAGCAGCAGGTTGCCACCTGCTTCGGGATACCACGCCTGGTACAGGCTCTGGCTGCCGCCATCGACAAGGTGCTCGAACACCTCGCCGGCATCTCCCAGCACGCTGTTTCCAAGCGGATTGGCATTGCCGGGGGCGACGCGCGCGCGCGCCTGGTTGTACGGATCGCCCCCGTTGCCGGCCAAGGCAGCCGACGGAGTACCGGCGGTGTAGACGCCATACAGCGAGGTGGTGGCGATGTCCTTGCCGGAGACCAGACGCAGGTCGCCGGTACCGGTGCGCACCACGCTGGGCAACTGTTCGCGCCCGGGCAGTGTCCTGAACTCGGTGTCAGGCGGAACCTCTGGCGAGTCGATGGCAGCCACACCGTCGAAACCGAACTCGTTGAGGTTCTCCGGACCGCTGTACACGAAGCCCCACATCATCAGTTCGCTGAGCTGGTCCTCGGTGAACGCAGTGCCCGTGGTGGGGACGAAGCTGACGATGTACTCGCCGTAGAATTCCACGACCAATCGTTCGAACGCTTCGGTGTCGCCCCACAGGTAGGTGGCCGGCGAGCCGGTCCCGGGAATCTCCACCACGGCGCCACCCTGGCCGTAATGCGGATCGGACAGGCGCAGGCTGCCGGTGCCGGCAGGATCCACCGTCAGGCGATCCGCGGCGGCTGTATCGGCGCCCGCCACCAGGCTGATGTCCCACGATTGCGACCCGGCCGCCAGCATCGGCGCCAGTGCCCAGATGCGACCCTGGTTGCCATCGGCGTCCACCGGTCGCAGGTTCACCGTGGTGGCGTCGCCGGGCAGCTTGACCTCGGTGTCGCTGGGAATGAAGGCGCCCTTGGCCAGGCCGAGGTCAGCGGCCAGGGTGACCAGATTGCCGAGTGGCGACGCCGGCAGGGCCACCCCGGCCGGCCAGGTCATCGCCGCGATGCGGGCGGCCAGCGGCAGGCGCAGGCCGGCCGACAGACGCGCGCCCTGCGGCAGCGTGACCGCATCGGCCAGGACCGTGCCTGCCGCATACAGCAGCGCACCGGAGGCATCGTGGACGGCCGCGCCCAGTACGGTGCCCTTGGCCAGCGCCAGCGGCAGCGCGAGGCGGGCGTCGGCGGGCAACAGGGTGCCGGCGGCCATCTGCATGTCGCCGATGGGCAGGTCGTAGTTGAGCACCTTGCCCGAATTGAACACGGTGCCGGCGGCAAGCGTGACCAGGCCCCCATGCGGAACCACCACGTCGCTGCCGAACAGCTGGCGGCCGGCGGTGAGGTACCAGCCGTTGTCGTCGAACGTGGTACCCAGGCGACTGCCATCGAAACCATCGCTGATGCTGCCGAACACCTCCAGGTCGCCCTGCGCGCGCAGCACCAGCGCACCGGCCTCACCGGAGCCGCGCACGCCGGTGCGCTGGCTGCCGGGGTTGAGGCTGGCGTAACGGTGCGCCGAAAGATCCAGATCGCCATCCACGTGCAGATTGCCGTCTGCATTCACCGCCAGGTCGGCCACGACCTCCACGCCCGGGCGCAGGTGGAACGCGTCGCCGTACGCGCGCAGGCCCGCCAGGCGCTGGTCGACCAGTGCGCTGTTGGCGAGTGCGGCGTCGATGAAGGTGGTGCTCTGGGCATGCAGGCGGTCCAGGTACGTCTGGTCGATGACCTGGTAGCTCTCGCCGCGGGTGCTGGCCTCCGTGTCTGCCGCTGCGCTGTTGTCGGTGATGAAGGCATTGAGCTGGATCGTCTTCGCACCGTCGATGCTGATCGGGCCGCCGGCCGCGATCGCCACGTCGTTGCCGCCCACGCGCGGCGCGTTCAGCGCCACCGTGCCTGCATTCCTGCTGCTGCCGGCCACGCGCAGGTCCATGCGTGCGCCACTGGCGATGGACAACGTGCCACGCCCCGAATCGATCTCGATGGTGGCGCGGTTGGGCGCATCGATCGCTGCCCCGTAGCTGTCGCGGCGCAGTACGCTCGCGCTGGCATCCAGCACGGCCGCGCTGCCGAGGGTGACGCCATTGCGCGCGGCCAGACGGATGCTGCCGGCCTGTTCGCCACTGGCATCGACGGTGCCGTTGACCCACAGCTGACCGTTGTCCAACGCGATGTTCACCTCACGCGCCACCACTTCGTCGCCCAGCGCAAGATCACCCTCGCCGATGCGGAAGCTGCGCCCGCCGGTGACGCCATCGCGGGTCAAGCGCGAATTGAGCCCACTGAAATCGTTGATCCCCTGCCCGTGCAGGTCGATGCGCCCGGCGCTGTACGGCACCTCGGTGCCACCGGCGTCGTAATGCCCACTGCTGCTGCCCAGCAGCTGGCCGGCCAGATCGAGGGTGCCTGCGGCGGCGTGTGCGGTGAACGTGCCGGCGCGGTTGTTCTGCGCGGCCAGGCTGATCTTCGCGCCGCTGTCCTGCTGCACGTCGCCCTGCCGGCTGTCGATCAGCACGTCACCGCCCCAGCTGTACTTGGCGGTGTCGAAGAAAGCGATGCGGCGGCCGGCGAGGTCCAGCTGCGCGCCATCGGCGAGGCGCACGTCGCCCTGCGCCGCGAGGCGCAGTTTGCCGCTGGGCAGCAGCACGGCGGTGTCCAGCAGCAGGCTGCCGTCGCGGCTGTCCAGCGCGATCTCCGCGCCCAGCGCGGCGGCCAGGGTCGCGTTGTCGGGCGCGACGGGCGCGCCGTTTCCGGTGACATGCAGGTTGCCCCCGGTGGTGATCGTGTTGAGCGACCCGGCTGCGCCGGTCAGCAGCGGCGTGTTGAGGAACAGCTCGCCGCCACTGCGGGCATAGGAGCGGGTATCCGCATTCCAGTCACCCTGGGTCTCGAAGATGCTCAGGCTGCCCTTCTGGTTGGCGGTCACGCGGCCGCTGGCGTTGAGGTGCACGCCGGCGAAGCCCAGCGCAAGGCGGTCCTGCGTGCGTACGGTATCCGGCTGGGTACGCGGGCCGTAGCCGAACACGATGTCGCGGGCATCCACCACCAGCTGGCCGTGACCGGTGCCCGGGCCGTCGGCGACGATGCTGCCGGCCGGCGCAAGTGCACCGCTCCAGATCAGGGTATCGGTGTGGATGCGGGCCACGGCATCGGCATCGCCATAACCGTAGATGGCCGGCGTCCCCAGCACCAGCTGCTGCAACGCCGATTTGCCGGTGACTGCATCGTAGGTGGACAGCGATACATCGCCGTAAAAGTTGACCGACTCGCGTGCGGTCAGCGACAGCGCTTCCAGTGCCGGCGCGCCGACGCTGGTGTCGCCCAGCAACAGCCGACTGAGCACGTCCTGGTTGAGCGTCATGCCGGCCGGCAGCGTGCCGCGCGCGGTGGCGTCGGCGATCGCCTCGGCACTGCCGACGTTGATGCCACCGACCGCCAGTGCCAGGTTGCGGGTGCCATAGCGCACCGCATCGCCCAGCACGAAGCGGTTGTCGGTCGCGGTGGCGATGGTGCCTTCGGAGTACAGACGGGTCGTGCCCGCGCATCCGCTGAGCACCGCACAGGCGCCGATCTCGATCGCGCCGGCGCCGTTGCCCTGGCCGTCGACCGCTTCCGGCGCCAGCAGGTTGATCTGCCCGTTGGAGACGGCCAGCAGCGCAGAGCGGCCCGGCGTATAGATGTAACCCTGCGCGGCGTCATAGGCGGCGGCGCCCTGGCCGAGCGTGTTGATGCCCGCGCCCTGTTCCAGGGTGATGCCACCCGCCTGGCGGCCAGTCATCAGGAAGACCTCCGCCGCCTCCAGCTGCGCACCGGCACGCATCACGATGCTGTTGCTGGACCCGCCGCCATCGATGTTGATCACGTTGGCCGACTGCAGCGAGCCGTTGGCCGGATTGGCGTAGGTGCTGCGCAGGCGGCCGCCGATTTCCAGGCGCGCTGCGCCGACCCGGTTCAGCTCGCTGGCATGCATGGAAATACCCGCGAAGTCCTCGGTCGCTTCCGTGCCGTCGGCGAGGATTTCGTAGTTCGTTGCATTGAACAGACGCGCGACCGAACCGGTGCCCGCCGTGGTGGGAACATCCAGCACCGTGGCGTTGAACCGCAGCGAAGGCAGGTCCAGCGAGCCGGCCACATCCGGGCTGGTCACCATGAAATTGACCGCCTTGGCGTCGCGTTCCAGCAGCGGGCGCGGCGCCCCTTCGCGCGCGGCCTGCTGCAGCGCGAAGGTGGCGTAGCTGGTTTCGTTGTACTGCGAATAGGTGCGCAGGGTGTCGGCGGCGGTCACCACCCACTGCGTGGGGAGCGTGTCGCTGCTGCCGGTGTTGGCGATGCTCTGCCGCGCCGAGGTGCTCCACGAGCCGTTGCGCATGGCCTGGGTCGTGCCGAACGCGGTGGCACTGCCGGCAAGGCCGTTGCGTTCCACGCGGAAGGCACCCGGCAGCAGTGCATAGCTGGACGGCAGCAGCGTATAGGTGCCTGCCGGCAGCCCGGGGATGCCGGCGCCGAGGGTGATCTGCTGGCCGATGGCCGGATCGCCGGCACCGCGCTCGGCATCGAGCGGAGCCTGCCCAGCCTGTACCCCGGGCAGGATGGCGTATACCGGGTTGGTGGACAGGCCCGGCAGCGTGAACCCATCGCGGTCCATCTGCACCAGCGGGTTGAGGCGCGCATCGGTGGAGCCACCGCGACCGGAGAGGAACGCCGCGCCGGTCAGCTCGCCGCCGCCGGACAGATCCAGCACCGCGCCGGCCTGGGCGTTCACCGCGTGCGAGCGGAACTCCACCGCCGGTTCACCGCCCACGCCCTGGTAAGCCACGTCGACGCCATTGTAGTTGTAGACCAGCCCGTCGACCGTGCCGCCGTAGGGCATCACCAGGCCGTTGGCGCTGACCGAGGTGACGCTGCCCGGCAGCAGGTTGACCACGCCGGTGTAGCCGGTGCCATCGGCGCGCCCCAGAATGATGTTGCCCAGCGGTGCGCGCAGTACCCCGCCCTGGTTGATGGTGGCGGCACTGAAACGCATCGTGCCGAACACGCTGTAGGGCTGCGGCGGCAAGGTATTGCCGATGCGCTGGATGTCCAGCATGCGGTCCGGATCCAACTCCGTCGTGAGGGTGCCCCATTCGTTCAGCAGGGTCCGCAGGCCCACCGTGACATTGCCGCTGCCGTAGATCTGCGCCGCCGCCAGGGTGGTGTCGCCGGGCGAGAACAGGTCGGCCTCGCGCAGGCGCAGGTCGCCCTGACTTTCGATGCGCACCGCGCCGAACGCGTCGCGCTTGACCGCCAGCGGGTCGACCGCGTTCTGCACGATTTCACCGTTCGCGCCGAAGCCGACCATGCCCACCACATCGACCAGACTGCCTGCGAGCGTGATCGACGCCGCGTCGGCGAGCGCGGCCACGCCCAGCGAACCGGACGCCGGGCTGATATTGCGCGAGCCGGTGACCGGGTTGGGCATGATGGTGTTGTCCGGCTGGCGGCGCGCCGAGCCGGCCAGGCGCAGGTACGGTGCGGCCAAATGCACCTGGCTGTCGCGCGTGGCATCCGTGGACAGCCCCAGAGCGCTGGCCGTGAGGTACAACGCCTGGCGCATGTCGAGCGCTACATCGCCATCGAAGCTCAGCAGGCCATTGACGTACAGCGAAGCGGTATCGAAGCCACCGGCCTGGATCGCGTCCACGCCGTAGCGGGCCTTGCCATAGACCAGGGTTGGATCGAGCTCGCCGGCGACGGCCTCCGTGCCCAGGCCGCTGCCGCTGTAGTGCTGTTCGATCACCAGCTCACGCGGGACGCGCACGCCGTCGGCGACCTCGATGCCCTTGCCGCTGAAGCGCTCGACCGGCCCGTAGATCGGCGTTTCAAGATTCAGCGCCAACGTGCCACCGCGCGCGCCGCTGCCACCGGCGGCGGCATGCAGGGTGCCGTCGACGAACAGCCCATTGCTGGCACTCAGCGCGATGATGCCGCCGTGGCTGGCAATGGGGGTCGTGCCGAGATCGGGCAGGTCCAGCACCGCCTGCGCACCGGAGGCGTCCAGGCGGGCGCCCTCGCGCACCACCACGAATGCATCGATCGCCGGGAGGTTGCGCGATGCGAGGTCATGCCGTGCGCCGATCTCGATCGTGCCGCCCGCCAGCACCTGGCCGTGCCGACCGCCGGCTTCATCCAGGGCCGTATAGGCCATGCCGGACACGTCGAGCACGGCCTGCTCACCGATCCAGATCGAGCGCGCGTTGGGCGTGCCCTTGGGCAGGTTGAGCAGACTGCCTTCGCCCAGGTCACCGCCAAGTACCGTGATGCGTCCACCGCGGGCCTGCAGGGCACCATCGAGGGTGATCTGTGCGTTGCCGGTCAGGGTGATGGCCTGGCCGGGATCGACGTTGATCCGGCTGTTGCGGCCGATCTCCAGGTCGGCCGCGTTCTGCGGCGTGCCGGCGGTCAGTGACAGCCCGGCGCCCTTGCGCAGAATGACCTCGCCGCTTTTCGGATCGTCCTGCTGCAGCGGTGGCAGCCAGACCGACAGGGCATCGGCAGGATCGGCACCGGTGGCCAGCGCACGCGCGGCAGCGAGGTCGACCTGCAGCAGCGGCATCGCCACGTCCAGGTGCGCCCCCTCGACCACCTTGACGCCATCGCGGCCCACCACGTTGTACTGCTTGAAGCCGCTCTGGAAGAGACCGGTGTCCAGCGCCAGGAACGACTGCACCGGCACATCGCGCTGCCAGACCGTGCCGACCGGCAGGCGGGTGCCGGCCGGGACCGTGACCGCGGCAGTGGCCACGGTACCGGCGACATAACGGGAGGTCTGTGCCGGAATCGGCAGACCACCGGGGAATACATTGGCCGGCACCACATAGCCGGCCGGCAGGTCGGTGATGGTCCACAGGGTGGTGCCTGCCGGCAGGATCTCGCCGGCGGACCGGACCGGGCCGTAGTCGGCCAGCTGCACGGCAGCCGGCAACAGCCACGGTGCCTGGGTGGTCACCGGCTTGGTGCTGCTGACCTCGGGCCGGATCGTGAGCGGCATCGGTTTGCCGCCGGCCACATGGGTAATGGTGATGGAGAAGCTCAGTGGGATCACGTCGCCCGGCTGGAGCGTGACGTCGGCGGCCAGGCGTACCGGCAGCGTGCTGGCCTGGCCGGCGGCCAGCTGCTCGATCGCATCCGGCACGTCGCCGCCGATGCTGACCATCGTGCCGTTCTCGATGTTGAGCGCCCCGCCGCCCTTCATGCCGTGGGCTCGGATGCTGCCATCCAGCGACAGCACGCCGCTCCCCATGTTCTGCCCTGCGGCCAGGGTGACGCTGCCGCCCTTGCCCCCGGTTACATCGCCCTCCTCGCCCATGGCCGCACCGGAGGACACGTCGATCACGCTGCCCTTGCCCAGGGCCACGTTGCCGGTGCTGCGCACCGCCACGCTGCCGCCGTCGAGGAACGGCAGTCCGCCGATGGCCGCCGGGTCCTGCGCCTGGTTGGTCCACAGGCCACGCGCATCGAGGGTCACGCCATCGCCGACCAGCACCTGGTGCAGCAGGGTATCGCCGGGACGCGCGCTGATCGGCAGATCCTGCCACTCGATGCCGCTCGAGGTGCGCTGCACGACCATGTCACCCAGTGCGATGCTGCCGCCCCTGGCGCGCAGGTCGGCGTTGATGCGGACATCGCTGGCATGCAGGGCGATCGTGCCGCCCAGCGCAACCTCAAGCGCCTGGTCGACATCGATGCCGGCGTGCGCGTACACCTCCACGCCGCCGAAGCGCTGCGCGTTGAGCCAGGCCGCGTCCAGACCGATGACGCCGATGCCGGAGACACTGGCTGCATCGCCACCGATGGCCACATGTTCGGCCAATGCGGCCGGGCCGAAACGCTGCTGGCCGCTGTTTTTGTCGTAGTACGGCAGGTAGCTGCCGATCACCAGCTGACCCTGGCGTGCAACGCTGGTCTGTCCCTGCTGGTAGCCATCCAGCGCGGCATCGCGGGCGCGTTGCTGGCGGTCGCCCTGGAAGGTCGTGGTGTCCACGTCGCCCTGCAGCTGCGCTGCACGGGTGGCGACGATCAGCCGGCCGGCATCGCGGCCGACGGTGTAGCCGTTCTCCAGCCTGCGCTGCGGTGCGATCAGCGGGTTGTAGTAGAACTCGGTATTGCCCCAGCGCGCATGGGTATCTTCGAAGCCGCGGTACAGCCCGCTGTAGAGCAGATCGCCCGGCGCGGTGGAGGCGTTGTAGAGCTTGCCGTCGGCGCCCTTGAGGTGGGTCAGGTTGACGTAGCCGGTCTGCACGTCCAGCGCGCCACCGGAGAGGTTGATGTTCGAGCCACGCTGCGTGGTCACGTTGCCGCCGGAGAACTGCACGGTCCCGCCCTGCGCCGACCACTCACCGATGCCGTGGCCGGTCACCCCGAGGTAGCCGCCGACTTCCAGCAGGCCACCGGCGGTGTACCAGCGATCGGTCTCATAGCCGTTGGTGCCGGCCGGAACCAGGACCAGGTCGCGGCGGTCAAGCCAGATGTTCCTGCTGTTGAGCGATTTGTCGTCACGGTTGAGCGCGGCGTCACGCTGCTCGTTGCCCTGCACGTTGATCTGGACGTTGTTGGCCTCCATCGCGATCTTGACCCCGACGTAGCCGGCCACGTCCAGGCGCGCGCCCTGGCGGACCTCGCTGTCGGCGGCGTCGACGAAGATCTGCCCGCCCGTCGCCAGCGTCAGGCTGTCGTCATCGAAGGCGACCTTGCCGCCGGTACTGATCTGCACCAGCGACTGGTCGCGGCGATGGGCGATACCGTCGCCGACCTTGTCCGATTCCTGCACCAGCGTTTCGCGCTGGACGTCCAGCGCGGTGGTGGCGCTGGCATCGAGCACGATCGCGGTGGTGCTGCCCTGGTCCAGCAGGACGCTGCCGGTGGTATCGGCACGTTCGTTCTGCAGATGCACGGTGCCGCGGGTATGCACCGAGCTGGTCGACACCACTGCACCCTGCTGCCGCACGTCATGGCCGGCCAGGGTGATGTCGCCGGTGCTGGCCTGGATCAGGCCGCTGTTGCTGACCACGCCACTGGCGGTGGCCACGACGGCATCGGCTGCCACCGGCTTGCGCAGCGTGGTGACGACGTTGCCACGGGTGGTGGAGGTCTGGTTCTGGTCGGTGCCCATGCCCTTGCGGATCACGAACGCATCGCCGGCGGCCAGCGTGGTCTGGCCATTGGCGGTGGTGATCTGGCCGTGGTTGTGCACCTGGCGGCCGAGCAGCAGCACGTAGCCGCCGCCTTCGGTGACCGAGGTGGGCACCGCCGTGGTGATCTGCGCACCGCGCTCCACCACCACGTCACCGGTGGCCGCACCATGGGCGAAGCCGTTGGTGGTGGTGGTCAGTTCGTTGCCGAAGGTCGGGATGAAGGCATTGCCCTGCGCGTCGCTGTACAGACCCTTGCGGAACTGCGCATCACTGATGTTGACCGCCGAGGCGGCCAGGTTCTTGACGTTGACCTGGCTGCTGCCGTCGAACACCACGCCATTGCGGTTGACCAGCATCACCGTGCCCTGGCCCTGGATGCGGCCGAGGATCTGCGACGGGAGCGCGTTGGGATCATTGACCCGGTTGAGCAGCGACCAGCTCGCCTGCTGGTCGAAATCGACCACGGTGTTGCGGCCGACGTTGAAGGTCTCCCAGTTGAGGATGGCCTTGTCGCCGGTCTGCGCGATGCTGACGGTGGTGGTGCCGTCCTTGCTGCTCTGGGTCGGAGCGCTGGCGTTGAACCAGCCGCGCGTCAGGGTGTCGTCATCGATCTTCAGCCCGCCCTCGCCCAGCCCATCGGGCACCTGGCCGGCGCGCAGCCGCGCGGCATCGCGGGCGGTCTGCTGCATGCGCTGCTGCATGGCGATCGCCTGCGCGGCAGTGTTGAGGTTCTCCAGCGAGGTCTTCAGCGTGTCGCGGGCCTGCTGCGCCTGCTGGTCGGTACGCACCAGGTTGGACGGCATGCCGTTCGGCAGGCGGCCGGTCTGCGCGGCGGTCTGCTGCTGCACGCCCTTGTTGGCGAACCATGCCGGACTGAAGGCCTGCTGCGCGTTGACGCCCGCCGCGACGCCACCGGCCATCAGCAACACCGCGATGGCCTGCGACAGCGCGCGCACCTGCGGCACCTGCGGGGCCGTGCATCCGATCGAACCGCTCTGCTGCTTCACCATCGCTGTCACCCGTCGCAATATCGTTCGCTGATAAGGGCAAGCGCGTGCTGCCGTCCTGCAGCGCGATCCCGTCCATGGCAGGAGCGAGCGTGGCAGTGCAATGCGTTGCGCTTGTTACGAGGGATAAGACGGGGGCAGGTGACAACGACTGAACCGTTGCAACAAAAAATTCATCTGCGCACGCGCCGCTCAGCTCAACAGCACGACGCCACCGGGCATGCTCACCACCTTTGCGCCATAGGCATCGCGCACCAGATCGATGAAGGTATCGATGCGCGCCAAAGGGATGCGCGCCTGTACGCGCCGTGCCGGCAATGCGCTGCCGGTCAGCACGATGCGGCCGGTGCGGTAGCGGTTGATTTCGTCCACCACGTCCTGCAGCGGCTGATCATCGAAGACCAGCCAGCCGCGCCGCCAGGCGTCGATGGTGTCGGCCGCGACCGGCGCCACGGAAGCGATCCGGTCCGCCGTCAGGCGTGCCTGCCAGGAGGGCTGCAGCACCACGGTACGCGCGCCCCGCACCAGTTCGGCTCGCCCGGCCAGGCAGGTGATGCGGATGTCGCCACCGACGCAGCGCACGTTCACCCGCGCACCCGGGGCCGGCATCAGTCGCGCACCGTCGACACCGATCACGAAGCTGGCAGCGGCCGAGGCCGGCACCGCGAACTGGGCTTCGCCCTGGCTCACCACGATCCCGGCCGAGCCATCGGCGGGACGGCGCATCGTGGTGCGCGCGGCCATGGCCACGGCCACGCTGCCGATGCTGAGGTCGCGGCGCTCGCCGGTCGCGGTGCGGTAGTCGGCACCCAGCGCGTCCAGCGCCGGCCACAGCCCCAGCGGCGACTGCACCGCTACCCAGCCGACCGCGGCGGCAGCGGCAGCGCCGCCCAAAAACGCACGTCGGCCTGGATTGAAACGACGGGGGCGCTGCCGTACCGGGAGGACGGTTGCGGATGCGGGCAGCGGCACGCCGGCGTTCGGCACCGTGGCCTCGGCCGGACCCGTACTGGCCTGCAGCGCCGGCGCCAGCGCCGACCACAGTCGGCGCGCCCGGGCGAAGGCCACGGCATGACGGGGATCCAGCGCACGCCAGCGTCGGAACGCGTCCGCGTCGGCAGCCGTCACCGGGCCGGTCTGCAGGCGCAGCAGCCAGTCATGCGCTTGCGCCTGCACATCAGCGGGCGATGGGGATACGGAGGTCTTCATATCAGTCATGACGGTTTTCCCGCCCCGGGACCGAAACGCTGCACCAGCGGCCGGTCCAGCCGTCCTGCGCAATGCTGCAGGGCTTTCTTGAGGTCCTTGCCGACCATCCGTGAGGAGACCCCGTGCTGGTCGGCGATGGTATCGATGGGCTGCTGGTCGATACGCGCGGCGATCAGGATGGCGCGCTGGCGCTCGGGCAGCTCGCGCAGGGCATCGGCCAGCGCCGCGAGCTCGGAACGCCCGTGCGCCACATCGGACGGGTCCAGGTAATCCGGGGCTTCATCCATCAGCGCCTCCACCTCGGCACCGGTCAGCACCCGGCCGTGGGCGATGCGCTGGTCGGTAGCGGCATTGACCGCCATGCGGAACAGGTAGGCCACCGGGTTGCGCTGCGGCTGCGTACTGCCCATGCGCTCCACCCGCAGCCAGGTCTCCTGCAGCGCGTCCATGGCCAGGTCATCCGAGCCCAGCCGGCGCCGCAGGCGTTTGCGGAAGGCTTCGTAGTGATCCAGGAACAGGGTGCGCAGACCGGTCATCAGCGGGCCCGGCACGGCGGCGTCGCGCCCGGTGTTTCAGGCAGCAACAGCAGCGTGATGGGTTGTGGCAGGCCAACCGGAAGGCCCGGTAACGGCAGGTCGCGCAGGCGACTGACGATCGCCGTGTCGCGTGCCAGGTCACCGGTGGATTCCAGCAGCTCCGGTGCGCGGATGCGTTGATCCCGTTCGGTCAGCCAGAAGCGCACGCTCGCCCGGTAGTCACCCGGCCGCGTCAATGCCGTGCCGCACAGCGCCTGCTCCAGCGAGTGCTGGATCACCCGGGCACCGCGCTGGCGGGTCCGCTCGGGCAGGGGCGGTGAACGCATGGGTGTGGCATCGGGCAGCAGCTCGTCGGCGGCCACGGATCCCACCGGCACCAGCGTGAACGCACCGTTCTCCACGAAATGCGGAACGAGTCCGGTACCGCCCAGCATCCGCTGCAACGCGTCGCGCCGGGCGTACCGCCCCGACAGCGCGGTCGAACGCAGGCCACCCAACAAGCGGGCATCGATCAGTACCGCCACCCCGGTGATCTCCCCATACAACTGCAAGGCCTCCGGCAGCGGCTGCGCCGGAACATCGAACGTGTACTGCGTGTGCGCGGCATCGATGGCGTCCTGGGCCAGCGCCATCGCCGGCGGCCAGGTCATCGCGAGCAGGAGAAACAGCCAGCCACACGGGCGCAGAGAGTTCCTGCGCCGGCCGCCGATGCGTTTGCCTGCCCGCCCCTGTTGGTCATGCGCCCCGGTGTCATCAAACTGCATGCAAGACGCGCCAGCATCACAACGCCAAGCCGGTCACGTTAGGTCGGTTTCATTGCAGAGCGGTGACAGCCATGCCGGACCTTCGATCACTTACCGCAGCGGGCCTGTGCATCGCCCTGCTGGCCGTGCCCTGGGTCGCCCGCGCGCAGGCAGACCCAGCGCCGGCCTGCATCGAGGTGGAGGTCAACGGCGAGCGCATCCGTGATTACGATTGCTTCAGCCGGCTGCTCGCGCCTGCGCCGGCCTCGGCGGCACCCGTACAGGCACCCGGCTCGCTGTTGATCGTCCGCCAGCCGCCATCGGCGCTGGGGCTGGCCCATCGCGCGGCCACCCAGCAACGCATGGGCAACACCTTCGGCATATCCACCCAACCACAGCGTCCGCCCCCGCCGCCACCAGCGGTCAGGCCAGGACGATGACGCTCAGGGGATGGGCGTGTCGCCGGCCGCAGTGGGGATGAGTGAGAGCCCCAGATTCAACGGCTGGCGCATGTCCGGCGGTGGTGCGACGGGCAACGGCGCAGCACTGAGCAGCGCACGCAGCTCGGCATCTGCCGCGGCATCGCCCAGTGACGCGAAGCGGCTATCGATGATGTTGCCGGTGGCATCGATCCACAACGACACGGTCAACGCGGCACCCGGATCCTTGCGCTCGGCAAGACGGGCCTGCAACCGCTCCACGCGCGGATCGCCGGTGTTGCTCAGGCGCTGCGAGAGCGCCTCACCCGACTGCGCGGCATAGGCCATCCAGTGCGCAGGCGCGGCATCGGCGGCCGTCGCGGCGCCAGCAACGACCAGCCCACCCAACACGCTCCAGCGGCGGGCCCGCTGCCACCATCGGTGCAGCCGCTCTTTCCACCCATACGTATGTTCCGCCACTGCCGTCATGCTGCCCGTCCCCGAAATGGAACCGGGCCGCGCAGGGCGGCCCGGTGGGCGATTACTGTGCGACCCGTCCGTGACAGGACGATGGCGGGCGATGCCGCTCAGTACGATCCGTCGAAGGCGAAGATCGGCTTGCGCTGCTTCCACAGGCCGGCGGTGAAATCCGGAAACTCCAGCGTCTGGAAGCTGTTGGCGATGGACTGCTCGGACAACGGCGTAATCGCGCTCCAGGTGATCGCGTCGTAGATGTCGATCGGCATCGGTGCCCTGGCCTTGAGAGCCTCCACGAAGGCATGGATGACGAACCAGTCCATGCCACCGTGGCCGGCGCTGGCAGCGGTATCGGCATGCTGCTTCCACAGCGGATGCTCGTACTGGTCCTGGTAGGCCTGGAACGGTTCCCACTTGTGCGGCGGGCTGCGGCCTTCGATGTGGATGGACTGGTTCACATCCATCCACAGGCCCTTGGTGCCCTGCACGCGGAAGCCCATCGAGTACGGGCGCGGCAGCGAGGTGTCGTGCTGCAGCAGGATGGTCTCGCCGTTTTCGCAGGCCAGGGTGGTGGTGACGATGTCGCCGAGCTTGAAGGCTACCTTGGTGCTCGGGTGGGTGGTGCCACCGCTCTTGGCCACGGTGTATTCGTGCAGCCCACGTGCCTTGCTGGCGAACGCGTTGATGTGGGTGAAGCGGTTGCCACGGTTGATGCCGGTGTACATCGCGCACGGGCCGATGCCGTGGCTGGGGTACAGCTCACCGTTGCGCTTCACCGAATGCTCGGTGCGCCAGCGTGCTTCGGACCAGCCCTTGGCACCGAACTCCACGCCGCTGTCATACGGCTGGCTGGGGTCGCCGGAATTGAACTTCACCCCGCGCAGGTCGTGCTGGTAGCCGCCCTGCAGGTGCACCAGTTCCCCGAACAGTCCCTGGCGCACCATCTGCAGCGCGGCCATCACATCGCGGCGATAGCAGACGTTCTCCAGCAACATGTACGGCGTGCCGGTGGACAGCTGGGTCTTGAGCACGTCCCAGTGGTCCTGCAGGGTGATGCCGGCGACCACTTCGCAGCCCACCGCGACCTTGGCCTGCATGGCCGCGATCGCCATCGGCGCGTGGTATTCCCAGGGCGTGGCGATGACCACGCCATCCAGGCCGCGCTGCTCGATCAGCCGCTTCCAGGCGTTGACGTCGCCGTCCTGGCCGTACGCCTTGGGCGCCGGCTTGCCGGCCTTGGCGACCATGTCCATGCCGCGCTTGAGCATGATCGGCTCGATGTCGCACAGCGCGACCACCTCCACGTCATCGCGGCGGACCAGTTCCTTCAACAATACCTGGCCGCGCATGCCGGTGCCGATCAGGCCCAGCCGTACCTTGCGACCGCGCGCCCAGGCGGGCGTGTTCGGCAACAGGCTGGTGGCGGCGACCGCCGCGCTGGCGGCGATGAATTCTCTGCGTTTCATGGACAGTACCTCGTGTGAAGATCGCGCCGGCCAGGGCCGGCGCAAGGGGAGCATCAGAACTTGTAGCCGACGGTCAGACTGTAGCCGCGACCGAAGATGGTGGCGTAATCGCTGGAGTCGCCGAGGAAGCTGTTCGGGTCATAGAACGGCAGGCGGTCGAAGAGGTTCTTGATGGTGAAACCGACGTTCCAGTGGGCATCCGGGCGCCAGGCCACGCTCAGGTTGGCGGTCCACCACGACGGGGCGCCATCGCACTTGCTCTGCTCCACCGGCAGGTAGCCGGCGGTGCAGGTCTGCGGGTTGTTGTCTTCCTCGTCGATCTGCTGCAGCGCCCACTTGGTGCCGCCCACGTAATTGACGAAGACGCTGGTGGTGACCTGCTTGTAGCTCCAGTCCGCGTTCAACGTGGCGCGCAGGCGCGGGTTGTTGTAATAGCCGACCAGGTCGCCGTAGTACCAGCCGCTTTCGTCATCCAGGTAGGAACGGTTGCGGTTGGCGATGGTGGCGGCCACGCCGATGTTGAGGTTGCCCCATTCGCCCAGCGAGAAGCGGCTGCGGGCGTCGATGTCGAAGCCGTCGATCAGGGTCTTGCCACGGTTCTTGTACTGGCCCACCACGCTGGCCACGTTGCCCACGCTGTAGCCGGGCAGCGTGCCGGGACAGGCGACGCCGCTGGCCGGGTCGGCGCACATCGCCGCCAGCGCCGCCAGGTTGGCGCGGTCACTTTCGGTGATCGGCGAACGGGTGGAAGAGATGATGTCTTCGTCGCGGGTGAAATCCGGGGCAACGATTTCATTGCTGCGGTAGATGAACCAGTAATCGGCCGACACCGAGAGCCACTGCGTCGGCTCGTAGACAAAGCCGAGGGTGGTGATTTTGGCCTTCTCCGGCTTCAGGTCCGGGTTCGGCTGGGTCATGCGCGCCACGGTGCGGCTGCAGTCGGTATTGAGCAGGGACTTGCCCAGGTCCACGTCACCGCCGCGCTGCGACCGCAACAGCAGGTTGGCGATCGCGTTGGTCTCGTTGCAGCGCACTTCATCGCGGTAGCCCCCCAACTGGGCGAACACGCCGCCGTTGCCGGACTCGGCCAGGCTGGGCGCGCGGAAGCCGGTGGAGTAGGTGCCGCGCAGCATCAGCTGATCGAACATCTGGTACTTCAGGCCGATCTTCGGGGCCAGGTTGGCGCTGAAGTCCGGGTACTTGTCCACGCGCAGTGCGGCGTCCAGTTCCAGCTTCTCGGTGAGCGGCGCCACTGTCTCGGCGAACAGCGCATAGGTGTTGCGCTTGCCGTCGAACCACGAGCCGCCCTGTTGGGTGATCAGGCCGTTGGCCGCATCCGGGTTGCCCGGGGTGTAGAAGGTTTCGCGGCTGGCGTTGAAGCCGAAGGCCGCACGCACTTCACCGGCCGGCATCTGGAACAGCGGACCTTCGATCTTGCCGTCCAGCGTATGCAGGCGCGTCCAGGACTGGATGTCGAAGGTCGGGAATGCTTCGCGGATCAGCGCGGCGTTGGCCTCGCTGATCTCACCGAATTTGTACGCCGGGTGATCGGAAATGATGACGCGGCCGGTACCAGGATCGACGGAATACGGGCCGAAGGCCTTCTCGAAGCCGGCCAGGTTGACGTTGGTGGTCTGGTAGGTGACCGAGTGGCTGCCGGCGGTGGCGAAGGCGGTTTCCCAGTTCCAATCGCCGACATCACCGCGCATTCCGGCCACCACCCGATAGCTCTGATCGGTGTTGCGCTGGCCGAAGTGGTTGGCGCCCACGTCCTGCAACAGGTACTGCAGGCCGACCACGCCGCCCATCAGTGCCTTCAGTTCGGGCGAGGCGTTGTTGTATTCGTTGTTCGGGCCCAGGTACGGATACAGGAACTGGTTGACCGTGGTGCCGGTATTGCGCGAGAACCAGCTGGTCGGGTTGCCGGTGGTGGTGCCGTAGGCACGCGGCGTACCGCCGTTGGCGGTCAGGTCGATGTCGGTGTACGTGGCTTCGGCGAAGGCTTCGGTGCTGTCGCCGATCAGGAAGTGGGCGTTGACGTAGGCGGTGTTGCGCTCGGACTTGGCGCCGGCGTCGATCTCGTTGTTCATCCACGTCTCCCAGATACAGCGCGGGCCGGCCGCTTCGCTGGTGAGTACGTTGTTGCAGCCCGGGGCGGCTTCCTGCACGCGGCGGCCGGTGACCGGATCGAAGGCGAAGTAGCTGCCCGGGTTGAACTCGCCCGGCTTGCTGCCGGTCCCCAGGCGCAGGTTGGGCAGGTAGTTCGGGTTGTTGACGTAGTACTGGTCGGGCCGCTTGTCGTAGAAGTCGCTCAGCGGAATCGCATCGCGCCGGTACAGGTTCACCGAGGCGTAGACGTTGTAGCGGTCTTCATCCAGGTCGCCGAAGCCGGCGGTGATGCTGCCCTGGTGTTCGCCGTAGGAGCTGATCCGCGAGGATTTGTCGGTGGTGAGATTGATCTCCGCACCCTGGTAGGAGCGCTTGGTGATCACGTTGATCACGCCGGCCACGGCGTCGGTGCCGTACACCGCCGAGGCACCGTCGGTCAGCACTTCCATGCGCTCGATCGCCGCGGCGGGGATCGCATCGATGTTGACGAACTGGGTCTGGAAGCCGGCCGGCGCGCCGTAGTAGGACAGGCGACGGCCATTGAGCAGCACCAGCGTACCCTGTGCGCCGAGGCCGCGCAGGTTGGCCTGCGAGGCACCATCCGAACCGGTGAACAGCGAGCGCGCATCCTGCTGACCCGGACGTGCCGCCGGCAGATTGTCGAGCACCTGCAGCAGGGTGCGCGCACCCATGTTCTCGATGTCCTGCTTGCTGATCACCTGCACCGGCGAGGCGGTTTCCACATCACTGCGGCGGATGTTGGAGCCGGTCACCTCGATGCGCGACAGCTCGGTGGCCTTGGTATCGGGCGTTGCGTCCTGGGCGCTGGCACTGCCGACCACCGCGACGGCCAGGCCGAGTGCGATGGACAAGGGGGTGGCGGTGATGCGGCGATGGCGATGGCGTTCGGTCAACATCTTTGGCTCCTTGTTCGATCCGCAGCGTGGGGCTGGCGGTGGATGGGTGTTTTCGGGCAAACGTCCCCCGTGCCGCGGCCAGACGGCCGCAGACGGGAAACGGGAGAGAGCTGTTTTTCTGAAAGCGTGTTTCTTCGGTTACGGCGACACGATGCTGGCGGTATCGCCCTCCTGTCCGATCAGGGCGGCATTGGCCCAGTTGCCACAGACCTGCGCGGGTCGATCGCCCTGCGCCCCGAGCGTGCGCAGGCTCAGCCGCTGCAGGCCGCGCACGTCCAGCTCCGGTTTGACCACGCCGGGTGCGTTGACCAGGCCGCTGTCGTACAGCAGCCGACCGTCACCCCACACCTGGAACTGCATGCCGCCCGCGGTGCGGCACTGATCATCGATGCCCAGGTCGGCGCGCAGCAGGCGCCAGCTGCCCGTGAGTTCCAGATCGATCCGGCTGCTGGCATTGACGCCCAGGCCGCGGCGGAAATGCAGACCGTTCATGCGCATCTCGGCCTGCCCACCCAATGCGTGGTCGGCAGCGACGCTGGCCTTCAACGGGGTCGGCATGGGCAGCGCGGAGAGATACAGCTGCTGCGCCGGGCCTTCCGGCTGCGGATGCTCCAGCACGTGGAACGTGGACAGCACGATCGGGCCGACATCGCGCGGCTGCAGCGCATCCACCGCACGCGCCACGCTGCCCTGCGCCGCGGTCACCATCGGGTCGGCAGCGCTGGCACCGTCGCCTTCCGGGTTCTGCGTGCTCAGCACGCGGAAGCGCAGCAGGCGGCCGGCATGGGCGGGGAAGTCGATCTGCTGCATGCCCTGCTGCAGGGTCAGGCGACCGCGCTTGATCGGTTCGCCCCACTCGCCGTTGCTGTCGGCCATGTAGATCTCGTAGTCGCGGATCTGGCCGTTCTTCCAGTGCGGGTCGTTGCGCGGCGCCAGTTCGATGCCGTCGATCAGCTTGCGTTCGCCGAAGCCGAGCACCCACTCATGCGCACCGGTCTTGACCGCCTGGTTGCGCACGGTGCGGAACCACGTGGCCGGATCATCGTCGAAGGCTTTCTCCATCTCATAGCCCTGCTCCTCGGCCGGCCGGTTGACCACCAGCAGGCTGTCGGAGGGCAGCGCGCGGCCCAGTTCCGGTGCGGCCGGGAAGGCATCGTCGACCGGTGCGGCGGCGATCGGCAGATCCAGCTGCAGCGTGAGTGCCTGGCGGAGGTCGGTCGGCGCGGTGCGCACGTGCAGGGTGCCGCGGCGCTCTGCCGCATCGAAGTACCAGCCCTCGCCCGCACCCTGCCACGCTGCCTGGTCGGCCAGCATCGGCAGCGCGCGTCCGCCCAGCGTCACCGTGGCCGGGCGCTGGCGGCTGAGCACGCGCAGCGCATAGCGGCGCTGCGGCAGCTGGCCGGCATACCGGCCCTGCACCGGATCGATGCGCACCTGCACCGGGCCAGTGCCCTGCGCCGGGGCCTGCACCGTGATCGCCTGCGTGCTCGATTCGCCTTTCTCATAGCGGCGGGTGGCGCCATCATCTTCGTACAGCGTGTACTGCGAGGTGCCTTGCGGGTACAGATCGAAGGTCACTTCATCCAGCGGCTTCTCACCGTCGTAGAGCATCGCCGGGTACATCGGGATGATGGCGCCGGCGCGCACGAACACCGGGATCGTGGCCAGATCGACCGGACGATCCAGCGAGCGCCCCTCGGCGCCGGCCTGCAGCTGGCGGCCATCCCAGTAGTCGATCCAGCGGCCCTGCGGCAGGTGGATGTCGCGGCGCCAGCCACGGCTCGCGGCCTGGCTGCGGTACACCGGTGCGATCAACAGCTCGCGGCCGAGCAGGAACTGGTACTTGTGCGCTTCGGTGTAGGCCTGCGGGTCCTGGGGGTAGTCCCACATCAGCGCGCGCAGCAGCGGTGCACCGCTGGTCGCTGCATCGTGTGCCAGCCCGTACATGTACGGGGTCATGCGCATCTTCAGCTTGAGGTAGTCGCGGTTGACGCTGCGGTAGGGCTCATCGAACCACCACGGGTGCTTGCGCGCATTGCCCGACCAGCCGGACATGCCCATCAGCACAGGGGTGAAGCTCTTCCACTGCAGGTCGCGGGTGAAGGTCTCGGCGCTGCCGCCAAAGATCGCGTCCACGTCGCCACTGGCGTAGGCCATGCCGGACAGGCCCGAGCCGATCAGGGTCGGAATGTGCCAGCGGATGTAATCCCAGCTGCTGCTCTGGTCGCCGGTCCAGGCCACCGCATAGCGCTGGATGCCGCCCCAGCCCATCACCGTCCACAGGAACGGGCGCGAATCTGAGTTGTCCATGATGCCGTTGAACGCGGACTGGTTGGCATCCATCGCGAACTGGTAGCCCTTGCCGGTCCAGGCCACGTCCAGCTTCTGCACGCGGCTGCCGGCGGTGCCCACTTCCCAGGCGATCTTGTCGACGCCGTTCTCGGTCCACAGGCCGGTCTTGAAGCCGTACTTCGCCAGCCCCTGCACGGTCTCGGGCAGCTTTTTGTAGCCGCAGCCGTAACCATCGTTGGGAAGGATCCAGCCCCCCGGCATGTCGTGCTCGCGGTACTGCCTGGCCACGCTGTCGACCACGTCGGGCGTGGTGCCGGTCGGGCCGTCGCTCCAGCCGTCGGGCACGCTGCCCGGCTTCTTGATGTTGTTGCCATCGTTGTAGCAGTCGGCGTCGCCATAGGAGAACGCCCAGCGCGGCAGCAGGCCGGCGCGGCCGGTCAGCGTGGTGTAACGGTCCAGCAGCGTATGCAGGCTCGGCCCGACGAAGTAGTACGCATCGAAGCGGTCCTCGCGGTGCAGCAGCGTGGCCTGGTCGGCCTGGCGCAGATCGTAGGTGCCGTCGCTCCACGTGTTGCGCAGCATGCCCCAGCCCCGCGAGCTCAGCAGCATCGGCGCCGGGTTGGGACGATCGCCTTCTTCCCAGCCACCGGAGTACGAGACCTCCAGTTCGCGGCCCTTGAACTCGAAGCGCCCGTTCTGCTGGCCACCACCGTAGAAGTGCTCATCGCTTTCGCTGGAGAGCACCTGCACGCTCTGGTCCTTGTCCAGGTCCAGCGGCTGCAGTTCGCGCCACAGCGCGACGTCGCGGTCGCCCTCGCGGCGGACCAGCGACAGGCGCAATGGTTGGCGCTGGATGTGCAGGACCAGCGCATCGGTGCGGATGCGCACCTCGTTGGCATCCTCTTCCAGTTGGACGGCGACCTTCGCGGGCGGCTGCGGCAGCACGATCGGGGCGGCCTTGTCGCCGGCACCGGTCAGCGTGCCGTTGCGGCCGGCGCGCACGCGCAGGACGTCATCGCGCAGCAGGTCCACGCGCAGCGTGGCGCCGGTATCCGTGCTGAGTGTCCAGCCGGCGGTGCCGTCTTTGGCGGGGGCGGCGGTGATCGCACGGAGGTTGCCCACCGACTCAGCGTGGGCGGTGGCAGCCAGAGCCACTGCGGTGAGCAGTGTGATCGTCAGACCAGTGCGTCGAAACCGGAAGTCCACCTTGCCCCCAAGCCCGCGGTCAGCGGGAAACTGAAACCAGTGCGGCCGACTCTAGGGCACGGTCTCGAAAGATGTCAACAAATTGCAAAGAAAAAGAAAGGATATTTTGGTATAAACGAAAGATTCGGCAACGCCGCGCTTTCCAAACCCCACCTGAATACGCATTTTTAGAGTACTGAAACTGTGGTGCAACGCGGCATTCGCGCGCATCTCCCGCCGGTCAACCCCGAATGAAAGACGAAAACTGTGACCGACAGACCTTTTCTTTATCTTTCGATATTTGACATTTCGAAAGAAAACGCAGAAGGTGCGGTCGCCCAACAGGAATTGCGAATGGACGCTTCTCTGCTCCCTGATTTGCCCACGTGGCAGCGCCTCGGTGGCGCCTATACCGCCGAAGAAATCGCCCAGCAGCCCCGCTTGTGGGCCGCGCTGGCGAGCCTGCTGGACGCTGCGCAGGTACGCATCAATGGCTTCCTCGGGGAGGCCCTGCGCGATCCCGACCAGTTGGTGATCTTCACCGGCGCAGGCAGCTCGGGCTTCATTGCCGAGATGGTGGCCGACCAGATCAATGCGCAGTGGCCGGCCGAGGTGCGCGCTGTGCATACCACCAGCCTGCTGACCCATCCGGCGCTGTACCTGCGCCGCGAGCGCCCGACCCTGCTGGTGTCGTTCGGGCGCAGCGGCTCCAGCCCGGAGAGCGTGGCCGCGGTGGATCTGGTCCGCGACCAGGTCGAGCACGCGCGCTTCGTCGATATCACCTGCAATGCCGAAGGCGAACTCGCCAAACGTGGCCACGGCCGCAGCGATACGCTGTCGCTGCTGATGCCGCCGGCCAGCTGTGATCGCGCCTTCGCCATGACCAGCAGCCTGAGCTGCATGCTGCTGGCCGCGCTGAGTGCGTTCGACAGCGCCCCGTGGGCAGCGCGCCTGGAGCGTCTTCGCACGTTGGCCAGCCATGGCGAGCGTGCGCTGGATGCCTGGGATGCCGCGGTGGCGGCCTTGGCCCAAGCGCCGTATTCGCGCGTCATCTATCTCGGCAGCGGTCCTCTGGAAGCCGTCGCCCGCGAAGCCGCGCTGAAGGTGCTCGAACTCACCGCCGGCCGCGTGCTGGCACTGGCCAATACACCGCTGGGGTTCCGCCATGGGCCCAAGTCCACCCTCAACGGTGAAACGCTGGTGGTGATGCTGCGCAGCGCGCAGCCGCTGGCCCGCCGCTACGAGCAGGACCTGTTGCACGAACTGCGCCGCGACGGCATCGCCGGGCGGGTGCTGTCGATCGGGCCGGACGACGCGGACCGCGCCGACGGCGACTTCGTCCTGGCCGCACCTGCACTGCCCGATCCGTGGCTGGCCCCGCTGTGGCTGCTGGTGCCGCAGTGCTATGCGCTGCAGCGTTCGGCCGCGCTCGGCATGACCCCGGACAATCCCTTCCCCGACGGCACGGTCAACCGTGTGGTGCAGGGCGTGACCATCCACCCCCACGGCTGAGCACGCATGCAGACCTGGTATGGCATCGACATCGGCGGCACCAAGATCGAACTGGTCGCGTGCGACGCCACGCTGAGGGTGCACCACCGCCAACGCGTGGCGACGCCGACCCGCGACTACGCCGCGTTCCTGCAGGCGATCGTCGATCTGGTCGCCGCGGCGGATGCCGCGCTCGGCCAGCGCGGCCTGGGGGTCGGCATCGGCCTGCCCGGCGTGCGCGATCGCGTCAGCGGCCGCCAGCTCAGTGCCAACGTGCCCAGCCTGACCGGTCAGACCGTCGGTACGGACCTGCAGGCACGCCTGCAGCGCCCGCTGGAGCTCGGCAATGACCTGCAGTGTTTTGCCTTGTCCGAGGCCCATGACGGCGCCGCCGCCGGCTACCCCAGCATGTTCGGGGCGATCCTCGGCACAGGGGCCGGCGGTGGCTTCTGCGTCGGCGGCCGGCTGATCGCCGGTCACAATGGCATCGCCGGCGAGTGGGGCCACTGGAGCCTGCCCGCCACGCTGCAGCAGCGCCACGACCTGCCCGTGCTGGACTGTGGCTGCGGCCTGCGCGGCTGCCTGGAGCGTTACGTGTCCGGCAGCGGCCTGGCGATGATCCATGAACGCCGTGGTGGCCACGCGCTGGACGCCGCCGAGGTGGTCGCACGGGCCCAGGCCGGCGATGCGGTCGCGCAGCAGGCGCTGGCCATCCACCGCGACCTGCTCGGCTACAGCTTCGCCAGCCTGATCCTCGCGCTGGACCCGCACGTGATCGTGCTCGGCGGTGGCCTGTCCAAGCTGGAACAGCTCTACCGCGACCTGCCTGCCGCGATCGCGCCCTACCTGTTTGCCGGTGTGCGGGTCCCCCCGATCCTGCCGCCCACCTTCGGCGATGCCGGCGGTGCGCGGGGCGCGGCACTGCTCGCGCGCCAGCACTCCCCCTCCCCCTGAACACTGTTGTTACTGGAGTTGCCATGTCCGCCGTCCAATCGTTGATCGCCGCCCATCGCCAGGGCCACCCCGTCGGGCTGTACAGCGTCTGCTGCAGCAACGCGCAGGTGCTGCTGGCGGCGATGCAGGTCGCGCAGCGTTACGACACCCTGCTGCTGATCGAGGCGACCTCCAACCAGGTCGATCAGTTCGGCGGCTACACCGGCATGACCCCGCCGCAGTACCGCGACTACGTGCTGCAGCTGGCACGCGATGCCGGTTTCCCGGCCGAGCGGCTGGTGCTCGGTGGCGACCACCTCGGTCCGAACGCCTGGCAGAAGGGCCCGGCACAAGCTGCAATGGCAAACGCGCGCGAACTGATCGCCGCCTACGTCGCCGCCGGTTTCCACAAGATCCACCTGGACTGCAGCATGTCCTGCGCCGACGACCCGACCCCGTTGCCGGACGCCATCGTCGCCGCGCGCTCGGCCGAACTGGCGCGCATCGCCGAGCGCACGGCCGCCGAGCACGGGCTGCCACCACCGGTCTACGTGATCGGCACCGAGGTACCGATTCCCGGCGGTGAAGCCTCGCTGGCCGGCGGCCTGCAGGTGACCACGCCGGCGGCCGCAGCGACCACCCTGGCGATCCACCGTGAGGCGTTCTCCGCCCCCGACCTGCTGCCGGCCTGGGAGCGCGTGATCGCGATGGTCGTCCAGCCCGGCGTGGATTTCGACCACAGCAGCGTGCACTACTACGATCCGGCCGCCGCCACCGCGCTGTCTGCCTTTGTCGAGCAACAGCCGGGCATCGTGTTCGAAGCGCACTCCACCGATTACCAGACCGAAGCCGGCCTGCACGCGCTGGTCCGCGATCACTTCGCGATCCTGAAAGTCGGCCCGGCGGCGACCTATGCCTTCCGCGAGGCGGTGTTCGCGCTGGCGATGATCGAGCGCGAACTGCTGCCCGCCGCGCAATGCTCGCATCTGATCGAGGTGCTGGACCGCTGCATGGTCGACGCACCGGGCAGCTGGCGCAGCTACTACCAGGGCGACGAGCACGAACTGCGCCTGCTGCGCGCGTACTCGCTCAGCGATCGCAGCCGCTATTACTGGGGCGAGCCAGCGGTACAGGCTGCGCTGGACACGCTGGTTGCCAATCTCACCGCACACGCGCCGCCGCAGATGCTGCTCAGCCAGTTCATGCCCGAACAGCTCAAGGCGATCGAGGCCGGTGAGCTGCGGCCGGCGCCGTTGGCGCTGATCCAGCACAAGGTGGCGCTGCGCCTGGCCGAGTATGCCCGGGCCTGCAATCGCAACTGCTCAGGGGGGGATAACGAAACCCGACAGGCCAAGGAGCTTTCGGAACGGTAAGCTTCGGCTTTCCCTTTCGAACGGAATCGCCCCATGCGAAACACCCGGCAGCGCCGCCAACAGATCCTCCAGACCCTGGTCGAGCACGGCAACGTGCAGGTCAGCGAGCTGGTGGCGCGCTTTGCGGTCTCGGCGGTCACCATCCGCGCCGACCTGACCCACATCGAGTCGCAGGGGCTGGCCACGCGCACCCATGGGGGCGCGACGCTGGTGCGCACGCCGCCACAGGAACAGGACATCCACGAGAAGGATGCCTTGAACCTGCCGATGAAGGACCGGATCGGTATCGAGGCGGCCAAGCTGGTCAAGGCCGGCGACAACATCATCATCGACTCCGGCTCGACCACGATGACCCTGGCGCGGCACCTGCGCGGGCATCGCGACGTCACGGTCATGACCAACGGGCTCAACATCGCCTGGGAGCTGGCCAATGCGCCCGGCGTGGAGCTGCTGCTCACCGGCGGGTTGCTGCGCAAGCAGTCGCTCTCGCTGCATGGCAGCCAGGCCGAGGCGAGCCTCAACACCTACAGCTTCGACACCCTGTTCCTGGGCGTGGATGGTCTGGACCTGCAGTTCGGCCTCACCACCCACCATGAGGCCGAAGCCAGCCTCAACCACCGCATGGTCGAGCGCGCGCGCCGCATCGTGGTGCTGACCGACGCCTCCAAGTTTGGCCGGGTCAGCCTGCACCGCATCGCGCGGCTGGACCAGGTCCATACCATCATCACCGACGGCAGCATCGAGCCCGAGTACCTGGAAGGGCTGCAGCGGCTGGGCGTCGAAGTGATCATCGCCGAGTCCCCGCCTTGACCGAGTCCCGCTCCCTGCACGGCCGCCTGCTCACCGACACCGGTTGGGTCCGCGGCGATATCCATTTCGACCAGCGCATCACCGCCATCGATACGGTGCACGCCGATCCGCGCGGCGACAATGAGGTGCCGCTGATCCTGCCCGGCTTCATCGACCTGCATGTGCATGGCGGTGCCGGGGTGGACATCATGCAGGGCGGCACGACCGCGCAGACGGTGGCCCGCGCGCACGCCCGGCACGGCACCACCGCGCTGCTGGGCACCACCATGACCGCGCAGGAAGACGACATCACGCGCGCGCTTGAAGGCCTGTCCACCGCGATCGCCACGCGCGCACCCGGCATGGCCCGCGTACTCGGTGTGCATCTGGAAGGCCCCTTCATCAGTGCGCAGCGCCTGGGCGCGCAGCCACCGCTGGTGGTGGAGGCCACCCTGGCCGACGTGCAGCGCCTGCATGCGATCGCCCCGATCAAGGTACTCACTCTCGCCCCGGAAATCGGCCAGCACCTCGCGCTGATTCCCGCGCTCAGTGCGCTCGGCATCCGCGTGCAGCTCGGCCACAGCGCCGGCAGCTACGAAGACGGCGTCGCCGCATTGAACGCCGGTGCGGCCGGCTTCACGCATCTGTTCAACGGCATGACCGGCGTGGACCACTACCAACCCGGCATCGCCACCGCCGCGCTCGCGCACGCGCAGTACGCCGAACTCATTCCCGATCTGCAGCACGTGCATCCCGGCGCGATCCGCACCGCCCTGCGCGCGATCCCGCGTCTGTACTGCGTCACCGATGCGACCGCGGCGACCGGCATGCCCGATGGCGAGTACGCGCTCGGCGTACAGCGTGTGCACAAATGCCTGGGGTGCGTACGGCTGTCGAGCGGCTCGCTGGCCGGCAGTGCGCTGACCATGGACCAGGCGCTGCGCAACCTGGTCTCGCTCGGTCTGGACATCGCCGATGCCTCCCACCGGCTGTCGCGCTACCCGGCCGACTACCTCGGCATCGACGACCGCGGCCGCATCGCGACCGGCGCCTGGGCGGACCTGGTGGTGCTCGACCACGACCTGCGCGTGCGCGGCGTGGTGGTGGAAGGCGACGACATCGCGCTCGACTGAGCGTGGACTCCCGCGCCGCCATGGCGCACGCACTTGCAGACAGGACCGGCACGATGAACGACGTTTCCGCAGCCATGCCCGTGCACGCCGGCGCCTCCGCGCCGCGCTGGCCGGTACGCTATCTGTTGTTCATCGGCGGCATGGGGGGGCTGCTCTACGGCATCGACATCGGCATCATCGCCGGCGCCCTGCCCTATCTGGAGGCCACCGCCACCGCGAGCTGGCACCTGACCAGCCAGCAGCTGGGTTTCGTGGTGGCCGCGGTGCTGCTGGGCAGTGTGCTGTCTTCGCTGTTTGCCGGGATGGTCGCCGACCTGATCGGCCGCCGTGGCGCGATGCTGCTGGCCGGCGTGCTGTTCACCGCCAGCATTCCGGTGATGGCCCTGTCCGATGGCTATGGCGCGCTGTTGATGGGACGCCTGCTGCAGGGCATCAGTGGCGGGCTGATCGGCGTGGTGGTGCCGCTGTATCTGGCCGAAGTGCTCAGCCCGGAACGACGCGGGCGCGGCGCGGCGATGTTCCAGCTGCTGCTGACCATCGGCCTGGTGCTGGCTGCGGTGATCGGGCTGTACCACGCGCATGCCGTGGATGCCGCGACCGCCGCGGTGCGCCATCTGCCCGGTGCGGAGCAGCAGCGCCTGCTGTTCGACGTCAAGGACCATGCCTGGCGCACCATTTTCTGGAGCTGCCTGCTGCCCGGCCTGGTGTTCACCGGCGGCGTGCTGCTGATCAGTGAATCCCCGCGCTGGCTGGTGCGCCGTGGCCGCATCGAGACAGCGCGCCACGCCCTGCAGCGTACCGTCGCCGCGAGCGACGTGGAGCCGACCCTGCAGCGCATGCAGGCGCCGGAGGAGCTCCAGATCGGCCGCAACGGCAAGCGCGACCCGCTGCTCAGCCGCCGCTACGTGTGGCCGTTCGTGCTGGCCTGCCTGGTGCTGGCCTTCACCCAGGCCACTGGGATCAACTCGGTGCTGGCCTACGCGGTCAACATCCTCAACCAGGCCGGCCTGCCCGGCTCGGTGGCCAATGGTGCGGATGTGGCGATCAAGCTGCTCAACGCGGTGATGACCGTGGTGGCGCTGGTGCTGGTGGACCGCAAGGGCCGCAAGTTCCTGCTGATGCTGGGCAGTGGCGGCATCACGTTGTCGCTGCTGGCGGCGGCCCTGCTGTTCGTGCAGAGCGAACGCGGGCGGCTGGATGTGCAGGCCACGCTGCAGCAGCAGGTGAGCGGCACCACCCTGTTGCTGCCGCTGGATGCCGCGCAATGGCAGCGGCTGGAGGGCAACGCCGGCGGCGCGCCGCAGCAGCTGACCGTGTCGTATGCCTACGGTGGCTTCAGCAACGTGCGCTCGCTGCGCAGCGACAACCCGATCGACGCCACGCTGCAGATCCGTCGCGAAGACGCGGTGTCGGCCGACAGCGTGATCGGCCGCTTCTTCCGCACGCTGCATCTCAATCCCTTCCCGGATCCCGCCCAGGCCGCCAACGCGCCGCTGGTGATCGAACGTGCGGTGATCGGCCCGGTGCCCTCGCCCACCCACGGCTGGCTGGTCGCCGGCTGCATTCTGCTGTTCGTCGCGTTCTTCGCGGTGGGCCCGGGCGTGTGCGTGTGGCTGGCGCTGTCCGAGCTGATGCCGACCCGCATCCGCTCCAACGGCATGAGCATCGCGCTGCTGATCAACCAGTTCGTCTCCACCGTGATCGCCGCGATCTTCCTGCCCACGGTCGGCCATCACGGTTACGCCAGCATGTTCTTCTTCTGGGCCGGCTGCACGTTGCTGTATTTCCTGATCGCCGCGTTCTGGCTGCCGGAAACCAAGGGCAAATCGCTGGAGCAGATCGAAGCGAATTTCCGCTGAGGCCGTCAACAGCGGCGAGGCACTCAAGGCGCCTTGCCGGTGACCTCGGTATACAGCCGGTGGGCGTCGGCGGTGCTGTCCAGCCCGGTCACCTGCATGGACTGCGCGAAGGGGCCGGCGATGAAGGCGACATTGAGGACCTGATCGCCGACGGTAAATGCCACACGCTTGGCGACGCGCGCTTCGGTCGCGGCGAGGATGCGCGGTGCCGCGGCCTCCGTAAAACGCAGGATCAGGGTCCCGTGTCCGGTAGACCCGTCGCTGCCCACGGCCACCGTGGCGATGTCGGCCGTGGTGATGAAGGCCGGCTCGATCAAGGACAGCGCGTTGCCGTCGCGGTCCTTGAGCGTGGTGACGCCGGGGTGGCGGGCATCCTCGGCCACCTCACGCATCTGGATGCGTGCGTTCGCCAGCGGTGCGACGCCCGCCGGCGTCTCGGACGCGGCGGGTGCGGGCGGCGCCTGGGTGCAGGCGCTGAGGCCGGCCCCCAGCGCCATCGTTACGATCAACAGACTGCTGCGCATGCGTGTCTCTCCATCAGGACGGGCACGAGTATCGCCGCTGCGCGTGCTCAGCGCAGGCGGCGGATGCGCCAGGCGACCATGATCTGCAGCACGCCGTAGAGCAGGCTGCCGATGCCGACCCACAGCGTGGTGACGGCAATGCCTGCCATCGGATTGGCCACCATCATCGCGCCGAGCACGATCGCCAGCACGCCGCTGAGGATCAGCAGCCACTCGCCCTGGATTTCCTTGCGCACCCGGATCGCGAACACGATGCGGTAGATGCCGGCGACGATCAGCCAGGCGGCCAGCAACAGGATCAGCACACTGGCCGTGGCCAGCGGGTTGAGCACGGCCAGCACACCGAATGCCACCGAGGCCAGCGCGTAGACCAGCAGCCACCCGCGCGGCACGCCACTGCGGCCAAACAGCGCGAACAGGCTGATCAGGCCTTCCACCAGCGCCATCACGCCGATCGCCCAGGCCAGTGCGGTCGCGGCCGAGAGCGGCCGTGCAATCGCGATCAGGCCGAAGACCACGGCGACCACGCCGTACAGCATCAGCACCCACCAGCTGCGGCCGATGGCAGTGAGAAGCGGTGAGGTGCGCGGATCCGGCGGCAGGTTCATGGGACGTCCTTGCGAGGGTGATGACCGCCCGATGGTACGTCCTGGCAGCGTGCAAGGCGCGGCAACGGCGCTTACGGCACCCGCGCACAGACCCAGACCTGCATCGGGCCGGCACCGGCGTACTGCAGCGCGCGCAACGCGGCATCGGTGGTTGCCCCGGTGGTCATCACATCGTCGAGGATCGTCAGCCCGGCGGGTGGATGGCCGCGTACTGCGAACGCATCGCGCAGATTGCAGCGCCGGGCATCCGCATCCAGGTTCGATTGCGCCACGGTCTCGCGGGTACGCTGCAGCCCGTTCCAGAGCGGGCAGCACAGCCCGCGCGCCAGCGGCTTGCTCAGTTCCAGCGCCTGGTTGTAACCGCGCTGGCGCAACCGGCGGCGGTGCAGTGGCATCGGCTGCAGCGGCCCGGCCAGAAACGGCGGCACGCGCTGCAGCATGAGCTGCGAGAGCAACCGTCCCGCGGCCAGGTCCTGGTGGAATTTGAACCGGATCAGCAACCGGTCGATCGGCGGCGCGTACAGGAACGCGGCACTGGCCGCCGCCTGGCGGGGATACTCGTCCACGCAACGCTCGCAGTGATCCCCCGCTGCATCACCGGGATCGTTCGCCATCAACGGCAGTGCGCAGCGACGGCAGGCACGGTCGTTCCACGGTAGCGCCTGATGACAGGCGCGGCACAGATCCATCCCGTCCTCGCCCGGGCACTCGCAGACCAGGCAGCGCAGCGGCAGGATCTGCCAGCCGAGCCAGCCCAGGGCTCCGTAAACTTTTGATAAGGCCATATGGTTGACAGATGCAGGCAGCCTCACCAGACTGCCGCCCTTTCGTTCCACTATCTGTCAGGACACCCCCATGGCTTCTGTCATCCGACACGACTGGCACCGCGAGGAACTGCTGGCGCTGTTCGCGCTGCCCTTCCCGGTGCTGCTGCACCGCGCGGCCAGCGTGCACCGCGAGCAGTTCGATCCGGCGGAAGTGCAGGTCTCGACCCTGCTGTCGGTCAAGACCGGCGGCTGCCCGGAAGACTGCGCGTACTGCCCGCAGGCGCAGCGCTACAGCACCGGGGTGGATGCACAGAAGCTGATGGCCACCGACGACGTGGTCGCCAAGGCCCGCCAGGCCAAGGCGGTGGGCGCCTCGCGGTTCTGCATGGGCGCGGCCTGGCGTTCGCCCAAAGACCGCGATATCCCCAAGGTGGCGGCGATGATCCGCGAGGTGAAGGCACTCGGCCTGGAGACCTGCGCCACGCTGGGCATGCTCAGCGGCGACCAGGCCGTGGCCCTGCGCGAGGCCGGGTTGGACTACTACAACCACAACCTGGACACCGCGCCGGACTATTACGACTCGATCATCCACACGCGCCAGTACCAGGACCGCCTGGACACCCTGGGCCACGTGCGCGACGCCGGGTTGAAGACCTGCTGCGGCGGCATCGTGGGCATGGGCGAGACCCGCGAGCACCGCGCCGGCCTGCTGCTGGCGCTGGCCAACCTGCCGGCCCACCCCGATTCGGTGCCGATCAACCGGCTGGTGCAGGTGGCCGGCACGCCCCTGCACGGCACCGCCGAACTGGACCCGTTCGAGTTCGTGCGGATGATCGCGGTGGCCCGCATCGCCATGCCCCGCGCGATGGTGCGGCTCTCGGCCGGGCGCGAGGCGATGAGCGACGAGCTGCAGGCGCTGTGCTTCCTGGCCGGGGCCAACTCCATCTTCTACGGCGAAAAGCTGCTCACCACCGGCAACCCGGACACCGAACGCGACCTGGCCCTGTTCGCGCGGCTGGGCCTGCGCCCGATGCCGGTCACGGTGGATGCCGACGGGCACGACCACCCAGGCACGGTCCACGCCGACATCACCGCCGGCGGCCGCGGCGGGCGGGCGGCCTGAGCCCCGAGCAGCGGGCCCGGCAACCGGGTACGCTAACGGCCCACCCGGACCCCCTGACGACCATGGCCCGCCCTGACCTGCACGACCGCATCCAGGCCCAGCGCAAGCTCCGCGACGCGCAGGGGCGCCTTCGCGTGCGCCGCGTGGTGAACCGGCGCGATGGCGTGCGGCTGGACGTCGATGGCCAGTGGCTCACCGGTTTCTGCAGCAATGACTATCTGGGCCTGTCGCAGCAGTTCGGCGTGGTCAGCGCATTGCAGGATGCTGCCGCGCGCGAAGGCACCGGCGCCACCGGATCGCACCTGATCTGCGGCCACCACGCGCTGCATGACGCGCTTGAACGGGAAATGGCCGATTGGCTCGGCTATCCCCGTGCGCTGCTGTTCGGCAGTGGCTTCGCCGCCAACCTCGCGGTGCAGCAGGCGCTGCTCAGCGAAGAAGACGATGTCTGCGTGCAGGACCGGCTCAACCACGCCAGCCTGCTCGATGCATCGCGCCTGGCCGGTTGCCGCCTGCGCCGCTACCCGCATCTGGATACCGAAGGCGCGCTGCGCCAACTCAAGCACGCGCCCAACGGCGCGGCGATGCTGGCCACCGACGGCGTCTTCAGCATGGACGGCGACATCGCCCCGCTGCGATCCCTGTCGCTGGTGGCGCGCATGCAGGAAGCGCTGCTGTACGTCGATGACGCGCACGGCATCGGCGTGGTCGGCGAACACGGCCGCGGCTGCGTGGCCGATGCGGGCCTGGGTGTGAACGATGTGCCGCTGCAGCTGGCCACGCTCGGCAAGGCGCTTGGCGGCAGCGGTGCGGTCGTGCTCGGCGACGAGGCGATGATCCAGCACCTGGCCGAAACCGCGCGCCCCTACATCTACACCACCGCCGTGCCGCCGGCGCAGGCCGCCGCCGCCCTGGCCGCGGTGAAGCTGGCCCGCCGCGACGACTGGCGCCGCGAAAAGCTCACCGAACTGATTGGCATCTTCCGCACCGGCGCCCGCCAGCACGGCCTGGAACTGATGCCATCGGATACCCCGATCCAGCCCCTGCTGTGCGGCGCCGAATCGACGGTGATGGGCATGTCGGCCGCGCTGGAAGCCGCCGGTTTCCTGGTCAGCGCGATCCGTCCGCCCACCGTACCGGAGGGCAAGGCGCGCCTGCGGGTGACCCTGTCCGCCCTGCACGCACCCGCCGAGGTGCGCGCACTGGTCGATGCGATCGCGCACGCCCGCGACACCGTGGTGCAGCCGCCATCGCTGACTGCCCTGACCGCGTGACAGCGCTGGGTTGAGCATGCAGATCGATGTCATCGGCCAAGGCCCCGCGCTGGTCCTGATCCACGGCTGGGCCCTGCACGGCGGCGTGTTCGCGCCGTTGGTGGACCGCCTGTCGGCGCACCTGCAGCTGCACCTGGTGGATCTGCCCGGCCACGGCGCCAGCCGCGATGACACCACGCCGCTGCGCCTGCCGTACGTGGTCAACGCCATTGCCGCCGCCACGCCGCCGGCGGTCTGGTGCGGCTGGTCGCTCGGCGGGCTGTTCGCGCTGCATGCGGCCGCGACCCTGCCCCAGGTGCGTGCCCTGGCGATGATCGCCGCCACGCCGCGTTTCGTGCGCGGCGACGATTGGCCGCATGCGGTGGAGCCGGCGGTGTTCGAACAGTTCGGTCAGGACCTCGCGCAGGACTATCGCGGCACGCTGGAGCGCTTCCTCGCGCTGGATGCGATGGGCTCCGAACACGCCCGCCAGGAACTGCGCACGCTGCGCGAGATGCTGGTCGCGCGCGGTGCGCCGGCCCCACGTGCGTTGCAGGAGGGCCTGCGCCTGCTGGAGAACACCGATCTGCGGGGCGCCCTGGCCCAGCTGGGCAAGCCCAGCCTGTGGCTGGCCGGCCAGCGCGATCGGCTGGTCTCGGCGCGGGCCATGCAGGCTGCCGCCGCGCTGGCGCCGGGCGCGCAGGCGCATGTGATCGCCCAGGGCGGGCATGCGCCCTTCCTCGGCCATACCGACGAAGTGGCCGCGCAGCTGCAACACTTTGTTGCCGCGCTGCCTTGACCTGTTCCGGCCGCGCATCGCCGATCATGTACGCCTGCCTTTCCCCACAGGACTGACCCCATGGATCTTGGAATCGCCGGCCGCTGGGCCCTGGTCTGCGCCGCCAGCAAAGGCCTCGGGCTGGGCTGTGCACGCGCACTCGCCCGCGAGGGCGTCAACGTGGTCATCGCCGCGCGCGGTGAAGCGGCCCTGGAACGCGCCGTGCTCGAACTGCAGGCCCTGCCGGGCGCACGCAGGGTGATCGGCGTGGTTGCCGACATCACCACGCCGGAAGGCCGTACCGCCGCGCTGGCCGCGTGCCCGCAGGTCGACATCCTGGTCAACAACGCGGGGGGCCCGCCGGCGGGCGATTTCCGGCAGTTCACCCGCGAGGACTGGATCGCCGCGCTGGATGCCAACATGCTGGCCCCGATCGAGCTGATCCGCACCACGGTGGATGGCATGATCGAGCGTGGTTTCGGCCGCGTGGTCAACATCACCTCTTCTTCGGTGAAGGCCCCGATCGACATCCTCGGGCTCTCCAACGGGGCGCGCTCCGGGCTGACCGGGTTCGTGGCCGGGCTGGCACGCAAGACCGTCGCCCACAACGTCACCCTCAACAATCTGCTGCCGGGCCAGTTCGATACCGATCGCCTGCGCGGCAACTTCGCGTACCTGGCGCAGCAGCAGGGCATCGATGCCGGCCAGCTGGCCGAGCGCAAACGCACGCATATTCCCGCCGGCCGCTTCGGCACCGCCGATGAGTTCGGTGCCGCCTGCGCCTTCCTGTGCAGCGCACAGGCCGGCTATATCACCGGGCAGAACCTGCTGATCGATGGCGGCGCCTACCCCGGCACCTTCTGAGTCCACCCGCACCACCGTTTTGAGCCGTGAGTATCCCATGACGTCCAGCTTCGATCCCCATCATGTCCGCCGCGCCTTCTCGCGCGCCGCCAGCAGTTACGACGCCGCCGCGGCGCTGCAGCGCGAGGTGGAAAAGCGCCTGCTCGAATCGCTGGATTACCTGGAAAGCCGCCAGCCGCAGGTGGTGCTCGATGTCGGCAGCGGCACCGGCCATGCCAGCGCGCTCATGAAGAAGCGCTGGCCGAAGGCACAGGTGATCGCGCTGGACCTGGCCCAGCCGATGCTGCGCGAGGCGAAGAAGCAGGCCGGCTGGTGGAAGCCGTTCTCGCGGGTGTGCGGCGATGCGCAGGCGTTGCCGGTGCTGGACCAGAGCGTGGATGTGATCTTCAGCAACCTGTGCCTGCAGTGGGTGGAGGATCTGCCGGCGGTGTTCGCCGGGTTCCGCCGCGCGCTCAAGCCCGGGGGCCTGCTGCTGGTCTCCACGTTCGGGCCGGAGACCCTGATCGAACTGCGCGATGCGTTCGCCGCCGCCGACGACGTACCGCACGTCAGTCGCTTCGCACCGATCGCACAGTTCGGCGATGCGCTGATGATGTCCGGCTTCCGCGATCCGGTCCTGGACCGCGACCTGTTCACCCTGACCTACGACGACCTGACCGCGCTGATGCGCGAACTGCAGGCGATCGGCGCCACCAACGCGCGCCAGGACCGCCGCCACACGCTGACCGGGCGCGGGCGCTTCGATGCCGCGCGCGCAGCCTACGAGCCGCTGCGGCGCGAAGACGGCAAGCTGCCCAGCAGCTGGGAAGTGATCTACGCACACGCGTGGGCGCCGGAAGGCGGCGCGCCGATCCGCGAGCGGGGGCACGATGTCGCCACGGTGCCGATCTCGGCGATTCCGATCCGCCGCAAAACGCCCTGAGCCGACCACGCTGATCGCGTAGAGCCGACCGTTGGTCGGCTGGACCGCCGAGCCACCATGCGTCCAGCCGACCAACGGTCGGCGCTACGACGGGAACAGATCGCGATGGAAGAAGTAGATTTCCTGCGCCAGGAACCGCCAGCTGGTGTGGAAGCTGCGGAAGCGCGTGCTCGGCGTGGACGAGGCCAGCGCATCGATGCCCAGCTCGCGGCACAGGCGCAGCGCGCGGGCCATGTGCAGCGGGTCGCTGACGATGATCACGCGGTGCAGCTTGCGCTGATCCATCAAGCGCCGCGCCTCGATCAGGTTCTGTCGCGTGGTGCGTGAAGCGGTCTCGATCAGGATCGCATCGTCGGGGACGCCCTGCTTGAGCGCGTAGCGGCGCGCCACCTGCGATTCGGAAAAGCGTGCGCCGGTGCCGCCGTAGCCGCCGGTGAAGATCAGCAGCGGCGCATAGCCCTGCTGGTACAGGTCCAGCCCGTGCCGGATGCGCTCTTCGAACACCGGCGACGGCTTGGCGTCATAGGCCGCGGCGCCGAGCACGATGATCGCATCGGCCTTCTGCGCCTGATCGCGCTCGCCGATCCAGACGATCCACGCGGTGACCCCAAGCAGCCACACCGCCAGCACGATGCACAGCCGCCACAGCCACCCGAACAACCCCACCCGCGTGCGCCGGCTCATGCCGCGCCCCACGGCAGGGCATCCAGATCGACATTGCCACCGGACAGCACCACGCCGACCCGTTTGCCGGCAAAGCGCGCCGGTTCGGCGAGGATCGCCGCCAGGGCGATGGCCGAGGATGGCTCCACCACCTGCTTGAGCACCTGCCAGATCTGCCGCATTGCGGCCACGGTGGCCGCATCGGCGACGGTGATGACCTGCGCCGCGCCCTGCAGCAGGGCGAAGTTGGGCGCGCCGAGCGTCCCGCGCAGGCCATCGCAGACGGTGTCGGGGGTGAAGTCGATGCGGCGCTCGCCAGCCGCCAGCGAGCGTGCGGTATCGGCCGCGCCCAGCGGTTCGGCCAGCACCAGCCCGGTCGCCGGGGCGACCGCCTGCAGGGCCAGCCGCGTGCCCGAGGCCAGGCCACCGCCGCCCACCGGCACCACCATCATGTCCAGGCCCTCGCTGGCGTGCAGCAGCTCCAGCGCAGCCGTGCCCTGGCCGGCAATGACCTGGGGGTCGGTATACGGATGCACCAGGGTCGCCCCGGTTTCGGCCTGGACCTGGGCGCACATCGCTTCGCGCGCGGCGATCGAGGCATCGCAGCGCCACAGCGTGGCCCCGTGACGGCCGATGTTGGCCAGCTTGGCGGCCACCGCGCCGTCGGGCACGACCACGTGGCAGGCGATGCCGCGGGTGCGGGCGGCCAGCGCCAAGGCCGCGCCATGGTTGCCGGAGGAGTGGGTGACCACCCCGCGCCGCGCCTGCGCCTCCTCCAGCGCCCAGACGGCATTGCAGGCACCGCGGAACTTGAACGCCCCGCTGCGCTGCAGATGCTCGGCCTTGAAGAACACGGTGGCGCCGGTCATCGCATCCAGCGTGCGCGAGCGCAGTACCGGCGTCACGCAGGCGTGCACGGCAATGCGCGCCGCCGCCGCCAGCACGTCGTCAACACAGGGCAAGGGTGAATCGCTCATGACGCAAGATTAACGTATGCCCCACGTCCACACCCGCCTGGATGAACGTGTCAGCATGGCAACCATTCATTCGGATCGGGCCGAGTTAAGGGCCGATTCAATGCCCTGGGCGGAAGCTGGCCCTACAGCCCTTTGGGGGGACCCCATCATGAAAATGCGCCTTGTTCTTGCCGGTGGCCTGTTATTGGCCCTGTCCGGCTGCGCGACGTACGACTATGTCGGCGGTGGCGGCGGCAATGGCTACTACCACGGCGCACCTTCGGTCGAGTATCGCTACCCGGCCGGGTATCCCTACGGATACGGCAGCGGCTACTACGGGGGTGGCTACTACGGTTACGGCGGTGGGTATGGCGGTGGCTACGGCTATCCGGTGTATCGCCCGTACCCGAACTATCGCCCGCCGCACAATCATCGGCCGCCGCCGCGCCCCGGCAACGGCAACGGCAACCCCACCCGTCCGCCGGATCGCCCGCGTCCGAACAACGGCGGCTCGCCGTGGCGGAACATGGATTCGGTCGGTGGCCCGCGCCGCCCGCAGCAGCGGCAACAGCAGCGCCCGTCGCCGCCGCCCCAGGCACGCCCGGCCCAGGCACCGCGTCCGTCTGCGCCGAGGATGAACGGTTCCCCGTGGCGGAATCTCAACAATGCGAACCAACGCACAGTTGAGCCTTGAGATGGCTTGATTTTCACGCGCCCGGCAGTTCACTCTAGCCGGGCGGTGACAGTCACGGTCACAAAGTGCCAAAAGCGACAAGTGGCGTCACATTCGGCTCTATGTCGATATCCGCCAGGAACATCTGGATCCCCCCTGTTCCGGCCCTGTCGGATGTCGGCACCTACAACGCAGAAGGCCCCGCCAATGGCGGGGCCTTTTGTATCTGGCGCCCATGAAACCGGCGCGGGCCGGCAAAAAAACAGGGCCGGCAGTCCCCCGACTACCGGCCCCTCTGCTTCCCCACGATGCGCTTGGACCGGCCCCTGTTCCAATTCCGGTCCGTTACGCACAAGGCGCATGCCATCCTGGGTGCTATTGGGTTATCTGCAGAAAACGTGCCAACTTGAGGGTGGATGTCATGGCCCCCGACGAATGGCGCTAAAATCGCCACCCGCGCCCTGCCTCCAGGGCTGATCCGGGCTGCCCGGCCCCGTCCCGAGTTCCTCCGCCATGACTGACACCTTCTACCGCTACGACGTGATCGTCATCGGCGGCGGCCACGCCGGCACCGAGGCCGCGCTGGCGGCCGCGCGCAGCGGTGCGCGCACCCTGCTGCTGACCCACAACGTGGAAACGATCGGCGCGATGAGCTGCAACCCGGCCATCGGCGGGATCGGCAAGGGCCACCTGGTCAAGGAAATCGACGCCCTGGGCGGCGCGATGGCGCATGCCGCCGACCGCGCCGGTATCCAGTGGCGCACGCTCAATGCCTCCAAAGGCCCGGCCGTGCGCGCCACGCGCTGCCAGGCCGACCGCAATCTGTACCGGATGGCGATCCGGCAGATCGTCGAAGCCCAGCCCAACCTGACGGTCTTCCAGGCGGCGGTCGATGACCTGATCATCGAAGGCGATGCCGTGCGCGGTGCGATCACCCAGACCGGGCTGCACTTCAGCGCGGCCGCGGTGGTGCTTACCGCCGGCACCTTCCTGGCGGGCAAGATCCACGTCGGTGAAACCCAGTACGCCGCCGGTCGCATGGGCGACCCGCCGGCAACCACGCTGGCCGCGCGCCTGCGCGAGCGCCCGTTCGTGATCGACCGCCTCAAGACCGGCACGCCGCCACGGATCGACGGCCGTTCGCTGGATTACACCGTGATGGAAGAACAGCCCGGCGACGATCCGCGCCCGGTGATGTCCTTCCTCGGCAGCGTGGACGAGCACCCGGCGCAGGTGAGCTGCTGGATCACCCACACCAGCGAGCGCACCCACGAGATCATCCGCAACGCCCTGCACCGCTCGCCGCTGTACAGCGGCCAGATCGAAGGCATCGGCCCGCGCTACTGCCCCTCCATCGAGGACAAGGTGGTGCGTTTCGCCGAAAAGGCCAGTCACCAGATCTTCGTCGAGCCGGAAGGGCTGGATGTGGTCGAAATCTACCCCAACGGCATCTCCACCTCGCTGCCCTTCGATGTGCAGCTGGAACTGGTGCGCAGCATGCGTGGCTTCGAGAACGCGCACATCACCCGCCCCGGCTACGCGATCGAATACGACTTCTTCGATCCGCGCGGGCTGAAGAACACGCTGGAGACCAAGACCGTCAGCGGCCTGTTCTTCGCGGGCCAGATCAACGGCACCACCGGCTATGAAGAAGCCGCCGCGCAGGGCCTGCTGGCCGGGCTCAACGCCGCGCGCTTCACCCGTGACGACGCCGGCTGGTGCCCGCGCCGCGATGAGGCCTACCTGGGCGTGCTGGTCGACGATCTGATCACCCACGGCACCAACGAGCCGTATCGCATGTTCACCAGCCGCGCCGAGTACCGGCTGCAGCTGCGCGAGGACAACGCCGATGTGCGCCTGACCGGCCTCGGCCGCGAGCTGGGCCTGGTCGACGACCGCCGCTGGGCCGCCTTCCAGACCAAGCAGGACGCCGTGACGCAGGAAACCGCACGGCTGCGTGCGCTGTGGGCCACGCCGGGCAATGCGCTGGGCCGCGAAGTGGAGGCCACGCTGGGCGTGGCGGTCAGCCGCGAAACCAATGTGCTGGATCTGATCAAGCGCCCGGAACTGGACTACGCCACGCTCATGCAGGTGCCCTCGCTTGGCCCGGCCGTGGCCGATGCCAAGGTCGCCGAGCAGGTCGAGATCGGGGTGAAGTACGCCGGCTACCTGGACCGCCAGCGCGACGAGATCGAACGCCAGCAGCGCCACGAGAACACCGCGATCGCGGCCGATTTCGATTACGCCGGCGTGCGCGGCCTCTCGGCGGAAGTGCAGCAGAAACTCGAACGCGTGCGGCCGCAGACCCTCGGCCAGGCCCAGCGCATCCCCGGCATGACCCCGGCGGCGATCTCGCTGCTGCTGGTGCATCTGGAGCGCGCGCGCCGCACCCGCGCCGCGTAACACAGCACCCACCGCCGGTAGAGCCGACCGTTGGTGTACGGGTATCGGCGGGTGGCGGGCGCCCCCGCGCTATCATCGGGGGCCGGGACAACGCTGCAGGCGGCGTCCCAGCCCCTGCGTTGCCGGAGTTTGCGCATGTCCCCGATCCGCCCCTTCCTCGACAAACTGCCCGTGCTCGGCGAGCGCGTCTACATCGATCCGGCCTGCACGATCATCGGCGATGTGGTGCTGGGCGATGACGTCTCGGTGTGGCCGGGCACGGTGATCCGCGGCGATGTGAACCACGTGCGGATCGGTGCGCGCAGCAACATCCAGGACGGCACCATCATCCACGTCAGCCACCACAGCCCGTTCAACAAGGGCGGCTACCCGACGATCATCGGTGAGGGCGTCACGGTCGGCCACGGCACCATCATCCATGCCTGCACGATCGGCGATTACTGCCTGATCGGCATGGGCGCCTGCATCCTGGACGGCGCGACGGTGAGCACCCATGGCTTCCTCGGCGCCGGCGCGGTGCTCGGCCCGGGCAAGGTGGTCGGCGAAGGCGAACTGTGGCTGGGCAACCCGGCACGGCTGGCGCGCACGCTCAGCAACAAGGAGATCGAGTCGCTGCATTACTCGGCCGATCACTACGTGCGCCTGAAGGACCAGTACCGGGGTTGATTGCGGTAAAGTCCTCAGCCGACCAGGAAGCAGTCGAGAACCGCATGCCCCCGCTGGCAGACCGGAGAGGAATCCGGCGTCTCCCGTGGCCTTCCGTACGATCCACCGTGAAGCGCCGCCGATGAGCGCACCCATGCTGGATACCTACCGGGAGGTCATCACCCCTGAAGGCGTGCCCCTGCACCTGCCGGTCGCCGGGCCGTTGCCGCGTGCGCTGGCGTGGGCGATCGACTTCGTGATCCGGGTCGGCGCATTGATGATGCTGAGCATTCCGCTGGCCTTCCTCGGCGGGTTCGGCCAAGGGCTCTACCTCGGCCTGATGTTCCTGCTGATGTGGGCCTACACCATCGTCCAGGAAGCCTGCTGGGGCCGCACGCTGGGCAAGCGCGCGATGGGTCTGCGTGTGGTGGCGCGCGATGGTGGACCGATCGGCTGGATGAGCGCGATCACCCGCAACCTGCTACGCACCGTGGACATGCTGCCATTCGGCTACGCGCTGGGACTGCTGTCGAGTCTGTTCGATGCGCATGGCCGCCGCCTTGGCGATCTGGTCGCCGGCACCGTGGTGATCCACCAGGGCGCAGCGCCGCTGGGGGGTACCGTGCCGGTCGGCAGCGTGCTGCCCCCGCCGCAGCCCCTGCAGCCGGCCGAACAGGCTGCCGTGGTCGCCTTCGCCGAACGCGCGCCGCGGCTATCGGCCCCGCGCCAGCAGGAGCTGGCCGACATCGCGTCGCCACTCACCGGCAGCCACGGCCAGGTCGGCGTGCTGCGCCTGTATGCGATGGCCAACTGGCTGCTGGGGCGGCGATGAGACAGGAGCAGTTCGTCGCCCGCTACCAGGCCGAATGGCAGGCGCTGGAGGAGTGGCTGGCCCAGCGCGGTGAGCGCCCGCGGCAGGCGCGCCGGCAGCCGGTCCACGAGGGCCTGGACGATGGTGATTTCCCGCAACGCTACCGCCGCCTGTGCCAACAGCTGGCACTGGCGCGTCGGCGCGGTTACAGCCCGCAGCTGGTGGCACGCCTGCAGCAGTTGATGCAGCAGGGCCACACGTTGCTCTACCGCACCCCGCGTCCGCAGTGGCAGCGAGCACTCGCCTTCCTGTTCGCCGATTTCCCGCAGCTGGTGCGCAGCCAGGCGCGCAGCATGTGGGTAGCCGCAGCGTTGTTCGTGGTGCCGCTGGTGGGCAGCTTCGCGCTGATCCTGTGGCGCCCCGAGCTGATCCATCTGCTGATGGACAACGCGCGCATCGCCGAATTCGAACGCATGTACGACCCGGCCTCGCCGAACCTGGGCCGCGACAGCGGCACCAACTGGACGATGTTCGGCTACTACATCATGAACAACATCAGCATCGGCCTCCGCACGTTCGCCTTCGGGCTGATCGCCGGCGTCGGCACGGTGTTGGTGATGCTGTTCAACGGCGTCGGCATCGGATCGGTCGCCGGCCATCTGCAGCACGTCGGCCACGGCGATCCGTTCTGGCGCTTCGTGGCGGGCCACGGCGCGTTCGAACTGACCGCGATCGTGATCGCCGGCGGCGCTGGATTGCAGCTGGGCATGAAACTGCTCGCGCCCGGCCGCCGGCGTCGCATCGATGCGCTGGTCGAGGGCGGTGTGATCGGGGCCAAGCTGTGCGTTGGGGTCGCGGCGATGTTGCTGATCGCCGCCTTCATCGAAGCGTTCTGGTCCTCTATCGCGGCGATTCCGGCCTGGGGCAAATACAGCGTGGCGGCCGTGCTGTGGACCGCGGTGTTGGTGTGGTTGTGGCGCGGCGGACGCGGAGCGGCCGATGCAGATTGACCGGCTCAACATCGTCCTTCGCGCACGCTCCGGCTGGGAAGCCATGGAGCTGGGCATGGCCCTGGTGCGCCGGCATGCCGCGGCGATCTGGGCGCCGTGGGTCATCGTGTCGCTGCCGGTGTTCGTGTTGCTCAACGCGCTGGCTTGGTGGACCGACAGTTTCGGCTGGGCCTGGTTGGCGATGTGGTGGCTCAAGCCGTTGTTCGAGCGCATCGCGTTGTATGTGATCTCGCGCGGGGTGTTCGGCGATGCATCCACCACCCCGCAGACATTGCGCGCGCAGCGCACGTGGGGCTGGGAGGGCTTCTGGGGCTATCTGGGCTGGCGGCGCCTGAGTCCGCTGCGCTCGGTGCTGCTGCCGGTGAATCTGCTGGAGGGCACCGACGCCGCGCATCGTCGCCAACGTCGGCGCGCCATCGCCGGTGGCGCGATGGGCCATGCCGTACTGCTGACGCTGGTGTGCATGGTCTTCGAGATCGTGCTGGTGGTCGGCGGCATCGCCGCGGTGTTCCTGTTCATCCCGGTGGACCTGTTGTCCGAGTCCTGGCGCGCGGCGTGGGAACTGGCCAAGCAGGACATGCCGGCGTGGATGCAGCTGGGCGTGAACCTGCTGTTCTGGTTGGCCGCCACACTGATCGGGCCGTTCTATGTCGGTGCCGGCTTCGGCCTGTATCTGGACCGGCGTACGCAGATGGAAGCGTGGGACCTGGAGATCGCCTTCCGGCGCCTGCATGCACGGTTGCAGCGCGCTGCGCCACTGCTGGTGCTGGCCCTTGTGCTGGTCTGGCCGGGCGCGGCACTGCACGCCCAACAGGCACCGGCGCAGTCGAACACCAAGGGTGCGTTGCCGACGCCGGCCGATGACGCTCCGTCGCCTGCGCAGGACGCCGATACGGCTTCGGACGCGGACGCGGTCGCGGATGCCGACGGTGGCGACGGTGGCGACGACGATGACGCCGATGACCCGCCGCGTACGTACGACAATGATCCGGACAACACGCCCCCGGTCATCTTTGGCGCTGAAGCGGTGGATACGGCTGGCTTCCGCCAGGCCGTGCAGCGCGCGTATGAAGACCCGCTGCAGAGTCCGACCCGTGAGGTCACCGAGTGGATGCGCATCGAGCGCGATGCAACCGAGGCGGAGAAGGCGAAACGTGAGGCCGCGGCCAAGGCCAATGGCCAACGCGGCAGCAAGGGGCCGCTGTTGCCGGCCCGGATCGCCGAATGGACGCTGTGGGCGGTGGTCGGGGTCCTGGTGTTGCTGCTGCTGGCCACCGCACCGCGCTGGCTGCCGTGGCTGCGCGGCTCCGGCCAGCGCCGCCGGGCAAAGGCGGCGGCCGTGGTGGAAGAGCCGATCCGGGTACCGGACGTGGCGCCGCCCGATCCCGCCGCGCGTGCGCGTGCCCTGTGGCAGGAGGGCCGCCCACGCCAGGCGCTGGCGCTGCTGTACCGCGCGAGTGTGGAGTCGATGAGCGAACGGGCGCAGATCAACCTGCCCCCGGGTGCGACCGAGGCCCAATGCCTGCGGGCCTCGCGACGGATGCCGGCCGAGGCCGACCGCAGCCTGTTCGCGCGCATCGTGCGGGTCTGGCAGTACGCGGCCTATGCCGGCCGACTGCCCAGCGATGATGACTTCGATGCGCTGGCGACGATTCTGCAGGCCCAGTTCGGGTGGCGCGCGTGAGCGCCCGCCTGCGCTGGCTGCTGGTCGGCCTGGGCCTGCTGGTGATCGGCGTACCGCTGGCGATCCTGTTCCTGCGCACCCACGAGCGGGTGACGCACACAGAGCACCTGCCGCCACAGGGCGAAGCCAGCTACAACCCGCTGTACGTCCTCGGCCAGGCGCTGCGTGCGGACGGGCTGACCGTGCAGTCGCGGCCACGCCTGGACCTGACCCGGATGCCGCTGGCGCCGGGCGATACCCTGGTGCTGCTGCAGGACAGCGCGGAAGTGCCCGCACCTGCCGTAGCAACGCTGATGGCCTGGGTGAAGCGTGGTGGGCACCTGATCGTGCGCACGCCACCGGTGGGCAAGGACACCGCCCGCAATGGCCCGCTGCTGGACGCGCTCGGCGTGGACAGCGCGGACCGCGGAAGTTATTGCCAGCAGTTCCACGTGCGCGATGACCCGCAGCATGTGGAGTTCTGCACTGGCCGCCGCTTCGCGGTGGAGCCACCCGCGGGCATGGGGCTCGAGCGCGAGTGGGGCAACGCGGCCAATCGGGTCTTCGCCCGCCTGCGCCACGGCCAGGGGCGCATCGATGTGCTGGCCGACATGGCCTTCATGCAGGGCAAGGGCCGGCCCAACCCGACCGTTCCGCCAAACGCTGCCAACGCCCTCGTTGATGGCCTGCACGACAAAGCCCACCGCGATCTCACCCGCTACGTGCTGGCGCCCAACTACGGCAAGGGCACGATGTGGCTGGTCTACGCTTCGCGCCCGCCGTCGTTGTGGAACCGCGTGTTCTACCTCGGCTGGCCGGTGTGGGCGCCGTTGCTGCTGGCCCTGCTCGGCTGGCTCTGGCAGCGCACCCAGCGCCTGGGCAGTGAACTGCCCTCGCCTGCCGCGGAACGCCGCTCGCTGCTCGAACACATCCGCGCCAGCGGCGACCACCTGTTGCGCTTTGGCAAGGCACCGCTGTTGTATGACGCGGTCCGCCGCGCGTTCCTGGCGCGTCTGCGGCGGCGTTCGCCTAGTGCAGCCGCACTGACCGGCGAGGCCCGGGTACAGGCCGTCGCCACCTTGCTGCAGTGGTCGCACGAGCGCGTGCAGACCGCCTTGACCCCACCCGCTTCCCACGACGTCGCCGGCCTGCGCGACCGCATCCGCCTGCTGATCCAGATGAGAAACCTGCTATGACCGAGCCGACGCTTCCGCCGCCGTTGTCCCCGCCTGCCGTGACGCCATCCCCATCGCCGTTGTCCGAGCGCGTCGATGCCGTGCGCGAGGCCGTGGGCCGCGCCTTCATCGGCCAGCCCGAGGTGCTCGACCAGATCCTGATCGCGCTGCTGGCCGGCGGCCACGTGCTGATCGAAGGCGTGCCCGGGCTGGGCAAGACCCTGCTGGTGCGCGCCCTCGCCCAGGCGTTGGAGCTGGACTATGGCCGCGTGCAGTTCACCCCGGACCTGATGCCCAGCGATGTCAGCGGCCATGCGGTGTACGACCCGAAGACCGAGAGCTTCAAGATCCGTCGCGGCCCGGTGTTCACCAACCTGCTGCTCGCCGATGAAATCAATCGGGCCCCGGCCAAGACCCAGTCGGCCCTGCTGGAAGTGATGCAGGAAGGCCAGGTCACCATCGAAGGCAAGGCGTTCGCGCTGTCCCCGCCCTTCCTGACCCTGGCCACGCAGAACCCGGTCGAGCAGGAAGGCACCTACCCGCTGCCCGAAGCACAGCTGGACCGCTTCCTGCTCAAGGTGCTGATCGATTACCCGACGCTGGACGACGAGAAGCGCATGGTCGATGCGATCACCACCGGCCGCAGCGCGGCCGACTTCGATCTCTCGCAGGTACCACGCGTGCTGAGCGGGGCCGACGTGGTCGCGCTGCAGCAGGCGACCGCGGCGATCACGGTCGATCCGGAAGTGATCGACTACGCGGTGCGGATCGTGGCTGCCACCCGGCAGTGGCCGGGTATCGCCCTCGGCGCCGGGCCGCGCGGCAGCATCGCGCTGGTGCGTGCGGCGCGTGCGCAGGCGGTGCTGTCCGGCCGTGATTTCGTCACCCCCGATGACGTACGCGACATCGCCAAGCCGGCGTTGCGCCACCGCATCGCCTTGGCACCGGAACTGCAGATCGAAGGACAAAGCGCCGACGATGCCTTGACCGCGCTGCTGGCCAAGGTGGACGCACCGCGCAAATGAGGGCGCGCGTCCTCCATCGCGAGCGATCGGCATGAGGCCGGGCGCGCTGCTGCTGGCATTGCTGGCCGGCTGGGGCCTGCTCGGCGTGCCGGTGGTGCTCGGTGCCTGGCCGCAGGCGGTCTGGTGGGCGATCGGTGGCGGCGTGGCGCTGATTGCGCTGGTGGACCTGCTGCGCCTGCGCCGCCAGCCCTCGCCGAGTGTGCACCGCGAGCTGCCGGAGTCGCTGGCACTGAACGTTGAACGCGAGGCGACGCTGCGGCTGGAATCGAGCCGCCACCAGCGCGTGGACGTGTTCGATCTGGTGCCCGGCGGCTGGAGCCTGCAGGGCCTGCCGCGGTCGCTGGCGCTCAAACCGATGGTCGCCAGCAGCGTGGCGTACCGGCTGACCCCGACCGCGCGTGGCCGTTTCGTCTTCGAGGGCGTGCACCTGCGCATGCACAGCACGTGGCGGCTGTGGCATCAGCGGCGGCAGCTGCCGCCAGCGATGACGGTGCGCGTGTATCCCAACTTCGCGCCGCTCACCCGCTTCGCGCTGTTCAGTGCCGAACAGGCCTCGCGCCTGGTCGGTGCGCACCTCAAGCGCCGCCGCGGCGAAGGCACCGATTTCCATCAGATGCGCGAGTACCGCGTCGGCGACAGCCTGCGCCAGATCGACTGGAAGGCGACCGCGCGGGCGCGCAAGCTGATCTCCCGCGAATACCAGGACGAGAAGAACCAGCAGCTGGTGCTGATGATCGACACCGGCCGGCGCATGATGGCCAGCGAAGGTGGCCTGTCGCACTTCGATCATGTGCTCAACGCGGCGCTGGTGGTGTCCTACCTTGCGCTGCGCCAGGGCGACGGCGTGGGCCTGTTTGCGGCCGGGGGCGACAGCCGCTGGGTCGCGCCCAGACGCGGCATGGGCACCATCGATACCCTGCTGCGCGCCAGCTACGATCTGCAGGCGCAGCCGGTGGCCACCGATTACCTCGCCGCTGCCACCGAGTTGTCGCTGCGTCAGCGCCGGCGCTCGCTGGTGATGCTGGTCACCAACGTGCGCGATGAGGACATCGAAGACCTGCTCGCCGCAGTGCGCCTGCTGCAGCGCCAGCACCTGGTGTGCGTGGCCAGCCTGCGCGAGCGCGCGCTGGACGATGCGCTGGCCCAGCCGGTGGAGACCCTGCAGGACGCCACCCAGGCCGGCGCGATCGCGCGTTACCTGCAGCAGCGCAGCGACGCACATGACGCGCTGCGCAGCCACCGGGTGATGGTGCTGGATGTCACCGCCGAAGCACTGCCCGGGGCGCTGGTGGAACGCTACCTGGCGGTCAAGCGGGATGGGTTGCTGTAACGCTCAGAGATAGATGCGCGTCGGCGCTTCGTCGATGATCGCGTGCGGTACGAAGCGGGCGCTGTCGCGGGTGATCCGGCTGTTGTCTTCGCGGATGCCCATGCCACAGGCGTGGTCACCCACCACCCAACTGCCGATCAGGGGATAACCGCCATCGAACGCGGTGAGCGGATGCGCGGCCTGGCGGATCGCCGGGCCGGTGTACGGGCCTTCGCTTTCCTGCCAGCTGCCATCGGCCAGGTGCATGGCCACGTTGGCGCCCTCGCGTGAAAACAGCGGCTTGCGCACCCAGCCACGCGGCAGCTCGCTGCCATCGTCGAACTCGGCGGCGAGCAGGTTCGGGTGGCCACGGTGACGCTGCCACAGCAGCGGCAGCACGCCCTTGTTGCTGAGGATCGCCTTCCACGCCGGTTCCAGCAGCTGCACGCCCGAGGTGGGCAGCGCCTGGCCGAACGACTCGGTCATCAGGTCTTCCAGCGGGTACAGCTTGAACAGGCTGCCGATCACGGTGTCGTCGAGCGCGGTGAAGCGCCCGTCCTCGGACAGGCCGATATCCTCGATCGCGATCGCTTCGCCGCGCAGGCCGGCCTGGGCCGCGCAGTCGCGCAGGTAGGCGACCGTGCCCTGGTCTTCGTCCGACGCACCCACCGCGCTGAAATACAGCGGCGGCGGCAGCTGCGCGGCCAGTTCGCCGAAGCGTTCGACCAGCGCCTCATGGATCGCGTTGAACTGGTCGGCATGCGGCGGCAGCCGGTTCTGGTTGCGCTGGTCCTCCAGCCACTGCCACTGGAAGAACGAGGCTTCAAACAGCGAGGTGGGCGTGTCGTAATTCAGCTCGTAGAGTTTGGCCGGGCCGGTGCCGTCGTAGGCAAAATCCAGCCGCCCATACAGGTGCGGCTCGCGGCGACGCCAGCTGTCAGCGATCCAGTCGCGGAACGGCGGCGGGATCGCCAGCTGGTCCATCAGCTGCTGGCTGCCCACCACCTCGTCCACCAGGTCCATCGCCATCGCATGCAGCTCGGCGCTGGGATCTTCGATGTCCTGTTCAATCTGGCGCAGGGTGAAGGCGTAGTACGCGGTTTCATCCCAGTACGGCAGGCCATCGATGGTGTGGAAACGGAAGCCCGACTCTTCGGCCCGGGCGCGCCATTGGCTGCGCTCGGCGATACGCACGCGCTGCATCGATCAGCCGCCGACGCTGCTGCGGTTGCTGCTGGTGTTGCCGAAGCCACCGCGGCTGGCGGTGACCGCCCGGTTCGGGGTGGCATTGACCGGGGCCAGGCCGGCCTTGCCGGCGCCGATGCCGCTGGCGGTGTTCATGCCACCGGTCGACGGACCCGGGCGTGCCCAGCCCTTGGCCTTGTCCTGGTAGGCCGGGCTCGCGGCCGGCTGCTGGGCCAGGCCTGCGCCGCCACGGTTGCTCAGCATCTGCGACATGAAGAAGCCCATCATCATCGGGCCGATGAACGAATGGCCGGTGGAGGTCTTCTGTTCCACGCACTGCTCGGCGTTGTATTCGGCCTCGCAGGCTTCACGCGTGGCGTACTTGGGGGCGGCATCGGCCGACTGCTTCTGCGCCTCGGCGAAGGCAGTGCGGCAGCTGGACGGATCGCCGGTGGCTTCGGTACAGGCCTGCACCGAGGTGTAGAGCCCTTCCTGCACCTGCACGGCCTCGTTCTTCTGGCAGGCGGTGAACAGCAGCGGCGCGGCGCTCATCAGCAGCAGCGCAGTGGTCCTGGAACGTTTCATGGCGTCATGCCCCCTAGTACGGTTATCTCCCCAATCATGCCTGATCGGGGCGAACAACCAAAACCGGCAAAGTCGCCCAGCTGAACGCGGTTTCAGGTTTTGCCCGGAAAACACCGGTGGCAACGGTTGCAAACGCAACCGGAATTTTTCGGCAGAATCGAGGTGAAACGCGCCCCCACGGCCCGCCAGATCCTGCCAGCCACCATGCCTGAATACCGCTCCCGCACCTCCACCGCCGGCCGCAACATGGCCGGCGCCCGCGCCCTGTGGCGCGCCACCGGCATGACCGATGGCGACTTCCACAAGCCGATCATCGCCATCGCCAATTCGTTCACCCAGTTCGTGCCCGGCCACGTGCACCTCAAGGACCTGGGCCAGCTCGTGGCGCGCGAGATCGAGCAGGTCGGCGGCGTGGCCAAGGAGTTCAATACGATCGCGGTGGATGACGGCATCGCGATGGGCCACGACGGCATGCTGTATTCGCTGCCCAGCCGCGAGATCATCGCCGACTCGGTGGAGTACATGGTCAACGCGCATTGCGCCGATGCGCTGGTGTGCATTTCCAACTGCGACAAGATCACCCCCGGCATGCTGATGGCCGCGCTGCGGTTGAACATCCCGGTGGTGTTCGTCTCCGGTGGGCCGATGGAAGCGGGCAAGACGCGCTTGTCCGAGCACAAGCTGGATCTGGTGGATGCGATGGTGATCGCCGCCGATGAAAGCGCCAGCGACGAGAAGGTCGCCGAGTACGAGCGCAGCGCGTGCCCGACCTGCGGCTCGTGCTCGGGCATGTTCACCGCCAACTCGATGAACTGCCTGACCGAAGCGCTGGGGCTGTCGCTGCCCGGCAACGGCTCCACGCTGGCCACCCACGCCGACCGCGAGCAGCTGTTCCGCCGCGCCGGCCGCGTGGTCGTGGAACTGTGCCACCGCTGGTACGGCGGCGAAGACGTGGGTGCATTGCCACGCGGCATCGCCACCCGCGAAGCGTTCGAGAACGCGATGACGCTGGATATCGCCATGGGCGGCTCCACCAACACCATCCTGCATCTGCTGGCCGCGGCGCAGGAAGCGGAGGTGGACTTCGACCTGCATGCCATCGACGAACTCTCGCGCCGTGTGCCGCAGCTGTGCAAGGTCGCCCCGAACACGCCGAAGTACCACATGGAGGATGTGCATCGCGCTGGCGGTGTGTTCGGCATCCTCGGCGAACTCGCGCGCGGTGGCCTGCTGCATACCGACGTGCCGACCGTGCACAGCCGCACCCTGGCCGAGGCGATCGCACGCTGGGATGTCGCGGTGAGCACCGATGAAAAGGTCCACGATTTCTTCCGTGCCGGCCCCGCCGGCATCCCGACCCAAGTCGCCTTCAGCCAGGCCACGCGCTGGCCGACCCTGGACGTGGATCGTGCCGAAGGCTGCATCCGCGCCGTCGCGCATGCCTATTCGGCCGAAGGCGGGCTGGCGGTGCTGCGCGGCAATCTGGCCGTCGATGGCTGCGTGGTGAAGACCGCCGGCGTCGACGAATCCATCCACGTGTTCGAAGGCAACGCGCGCGTGTTCGAGAGCCAGGACGCCGCCGTGGCCGGCATCCTCGCCGATGAAGTGGTGGCCGGCGACGTGGTGGTGATCCGCTACGAAGGCCCGCGTGGTGGCCCGGGCATGCAGGAGATGCTGTACCCGACCAGTTATCTGAAATCCAAGGGGCTGGGCAAGCACTGCGCGCTGCTCACCGACGGCCGTTTCTCCGGTGGCACCTCGGGCCTGTCGATCGGGCATGCCTCGCCGGAAGCGGCCTCGGGCGGCACCATTGGCCTCGTCCGAAACGGCGATCGCATCCGCATCGACATCCCCGCACGGCGCATCGATCTGCTGCTGGATGACGCCACGCTGGCCGCACGCCGCGCCGAACAGGACGCGCTCGGCTGGAAGCCGCGCGAGGCGCGCCCGCGCAAGGTCACCGGTGCACTGAAGGCCTATGCGTTGCTGGCCACCAGTGCCGACAAGGGTGCGGTGCGGGACTTGGCGAAGCTGGAAGAGTAGGTCCACGCCATGCGTGGATGCGTGCAGTGTCAGGCTGCGGCGCGTTCTCATCGGAGAGCAGCCACGCATGGCGTGGCTCTACCCCGTTCTGATCGGAGAGCAGCCACGCATGGCGTGGCTCTACCGTTGTGAACGCCACGGCCACGTGGCTGTCTGATGCATCCCTACCCGATCACCCGCTTGAACGGCGGCAGTGAATCGATGATGCGCTTGCCATAGCGGCGGGTCAGCAGCCGCGAATCGAGGATGATCACGCGGCCGGTATCGGTGGAGGTGCGGATCAACCGGCCGGAGAACTGGGTCAGCGTGCGCAGCGCATGCGGGATCGCGATCAGGTTGAAGGCATTCAGGCCGCGGCTTTCGAACCACTCGCTCAGGGTGGAGGTCTGCGGATCGGTCGGCACCGCGAACGGCACCTGGGTGATCACCACCGTGGTGCAGGCTTCGCCGGGCAGATCGAGGCCCTCGCCGAAGGAATTGAGCCCGAACAGCACCGAGCCCTCCCCGGCCGAGGTGCGCCGCAGGTGCTCATCGATCATCTTCTGCTTGGCCGTTTCGCCCTGCACCAGCACCTGCTTGCGCTGCGCGGCCGGCATCAGCTCGGCCACCTTTTCCATTTTCCAGCGCGAGGTGAACAGCACGATGCTGCCCTTGCCCCAGTCCAGCTCCTTGACCAGGTACTTCGCGATTTCCTTGGGGTGACCTTCCTTGTCATCCGGGGTGACCGGGAATGCCGGCACGATCAGCTGCGCCTGGTTGGGCAGATCGAACGGCGAGGCCAGCGAGACCATCTCGGCCTCGGCCGGAATGCCGTTGTCGATCGCCAGCGCCTGGAAATCGCCACCGCCGGTGAGCGTGGCCGAGGTCATCACCACCGAATCCACTTCATCCCAGAGCAGCTTGCGCAGCACGTTCGCGGCCGAGACCGGTGAGCCATGCAGAATCAGATCGCCATCGCGCGAGAGGGTGATCCAGCGCGCGGTCGGCGGCTGGCCCTCCTTGTCCTCGCGGCGCCAGCCGGTCCACAGGTTGTGCTGCTGCTCGATCATCTCCAGCGCCATGCCGAGGTTGCGCTGCAGACGCTCGCGCGCGGCATCCTCGGGCTTGCCTTTGGCCACCTGCGTCAGCGCGGCGTGCGCCCAGTTGAACAGCGCGCGGGTGTCGTCGGCGATGGCCTCGATGTCCTGCATCCAGATGTCCGGCAGGCGGCCATTCGGAGCGCGCCACATCGGCTCCTGCGCGGAAGGATCCGGCCGCCAGCTGCGGTCGATCACATCGCGGAAGGCCTTGAGCTGCTTGCTGACCTTGGCGGCGGCCTCGATCGCCTCGTTGGGCAGCAGGTTGCCCAGCTTGTCCTTGTCCACCGCGCGGTAGGACGCGGCGATCAGCACCTGCAGACGGCCGGTGCGCTTGGCCATTTCGTCCAGCGCGAGGCTGGCCGCGCCCTGGTCGATGGCGACGTTGCCGATGTGATGCCCTTCATCAAGCACCAGCAGCATGTCCGAGGGCGGCGCGATCAGCGGCTGGCCGTTGTCGCTCTCGCCGATCGACAGCGCCGACAACAGCAGCGCGTGATTGGTCACCACGATCTGCGCCTCGCGCACGGTGTTGCGCGAGCGCAGCACCGCGCACTGCGCCGAGTAGGCGCACTTGCGCCCGGCGCAGCCGGAGGCCGGCGTGGTGATGCGCGAGCGCAGGGTGTTGCTGATCGTTTCCGGCGCGTTGTCCAGGTCACCGTTCCAGCGGCCTTCCAGGAAGGCCTTGCTCAGCGACTGCGCCAAGTCCATCTCGATCGGCGCCAACGGCCGGTCGAACAACGGCTGTTCGTCGTCGAACATGCCTTCCTGCGCGCCATCGCCATGCGCTTCGGCCGCGTTGCGGGTGCACAGGTAACGGGTGCGGCCCTTGGCCAGCGCCACGGTGGCTTCGATGCCGGTGGCCTTGAGGAAATTGGGGATGTCGCGCTCGACCAGCTGCGACTGCAGCGCCACGGTGCCGGTGCTGATCACCAGTTTCTTCTTGGTCGCCAGCGCGATCGGCACGCCGGCGGTCAGGTAGCCCAGCGACTTGCCGACGCCGGTGGGTGCTTCGACCACGCCGACGCCGCCGCTGTGCGAGAGCGCACGCGACACCACGCCGATCATCTGGCTCTGCGAGCGCCGGGTACTGAAGCCGGGCGTATTGGCCTGCAGCTTGGCGTAGGCGTCGCGGATGCCGGCCTTGAGCTCGTCGTTCAGGGCGCGGGGAGCTTCAACTTTTTCGGTCACGCCGGGGGACTGCCTGACTGGATCACGGCACCCATTTTCTCACGACCCGGGGGCCGTGACCGGCGCCATTTTCCGCGCCGGTTCATATCCGTGACGCGGCCCACGCCAATACTGTGGGCCGCGACAGGTGGCTGCACCCCTCAGCGTGGCGGCAGCGGCGCAGCGGGTGGAACGGCGCGGCCGCGCAGCGCGCGGGTCATCGCCCAGACCAGCAGCACCAGCGCGAGCGCCTCGAACAGATTGAGCGCGAAGTGGCCGGCACCGAGCAGCTTGGACATCAGCTGCAGATTCTCGTAGTTGCCCTGCTGCACCATCCACATCGGCACCAGGTTCAGCACCAGGCCGGCCAGGGTGGTCAGCGCCATCACGCCCAGCGCAGCCAAGGCCACGCTGCGGATCGCGCCGCGCGGGGTATCCACCACCCAGACCACCGCGATCGCCAGCGCGATCAGTACCGGCAGGCGCACGCCCACCATGGTCAGCATCGAGATCAGCAGATCCATGTCCACCGGCTCAGTCCTCGCCGGCCAGCGGGGCCAGTTGGGTCCGCAGCTCGGTGTAGACCGCATCGGTCTGCGGGCGCACGGCGTGCCACTGCAGGAAGCTCTCCGCCGCCTGTTCGACCAGCATGCCCAAGCCATCAACGATGTTGCGGCAGCTGGCCGAGCGCGCCCACGCAGTGAAGGCAATCGCGGCCTCGCCGTAGTTGAGGTCGACCGCGGTGGTCATGCTGTTGACCAGCGACAGCGGCAGCTTGAACTCCGCGGCGCGGTCGCGGCCGGCCGAGGTGGCATTGATGATCAGCTCGAAATCGCCCAGCTCGCGGATGTCTTCCCAGTAGCGGGTGATGGCGCGACCCGGCTCACCCATCGCATCGATCAGCGCGTCGGCGCGCTCGGGGGTGCGGTTGACCACCACCAGCTCCAGGATGCCGGCATCCAGCAGGGCCGGGGCCACGCTGCGGGCCGAGCCGCCCGCGCCGATCAACAGGGTGCGGCGGCCACGCAGGTCCAGGCCGTGGCGGTCGGTGAGATCCCGGACCAGGCCGATACCATCGGTGGTATCGCCATGCCAGCGATCGCCCTTGCGCAGCAGCGTGTTGACCGCACCGGCGCGGCGCGCGCGCGAGGTCAGCGTGGTGCACAGCGCGAAGGCGGCTTCCTTGTGCGGCGCGGTGATGTTGGCGCCCACGCCACCCTCGGCGGCAAAGGCCTCCAGGGCCGCCAGGAACTCGCCCGGCGATGCCTCGATCGCACGGTAGTCCAGCGCCAGGCCTTCCTGCCGGCCGAACGTGGCATGGATGTGCGGCGACTGCGAATGCGCGATGGGCTGGCCGAATACGGCGTAACGGTCGGTCATGGGTTTCCTGCTCCGGGCCTAGAATGGAACGCAAACCCCAACGGACGCGATGATGCGCATTCCATTGTCTCTGCTCGCGCTGAGCGCCAGTTTACTCTGCACACCCGCCGCGATGGCGCTTTCCGAATTCGGCATCGAGGGCATGGGCGTGGTCTCCACCAAGGCCAACGAGGCGCAGGCCACGATCGCAGCGGATGGCCAGCGCATCGTCTGGGCCAGCGACCGACCCGGCGGAAAGGGGGGCTGGGACCTGTGGCAGGCGGTGCTGCGCGAGGGGCGCTGGCAGGACCCTGCCCCGCTCGCGCTCAACAGCGCCAATGACGAGCGCGACCCGTACTTCAGCCACGATGGCCGCTGGCTGTACTTCGCCTCCAACCGCAGCGGCGGAAAAGGCGGCTTCGATCTGTACCGTGCCCCGGTGACCGCCGACGGCACCATCGAGGCCGTGCAGGCCCTGCCGGCGCTCAACACGCGCGACGACGAACGGGCGCCCGCGCTGCGTCCGGATGGGCGCACGCTGCTGTTCTCACGCAATGGCAGGCAGACCCAGGGCGGCTTCGATCTGTATCTGGCGCCCGTGCAGGGCGAGGGATTCGGTACCGCGCAGGCCCTGCCGGCCCCGCTCAACACGGCCGCCGCCGAACTTGGGGCGGCGTGGCTGGACAATGACGGCGCACTGGCGTTCACCCGCGCGAGCGACGGGCATTCGCAGGTCCTGCTGGCGAGCTGCGATCACCGCCAGGCGGCGGTGCCGCTGATGCTGTCCTTCAATACCGCCGACGGCCAGACCGGTGCGCCGGTGGTGGACGCGTCGAAGCCGTCGGAGATGGTCCTGGCTGGCATGGCACGCGCACCGCGTGCCGGCGGGCTGGATCTGTACCGGATCAAGGCGCCGTCAGCGCCGCAGGGTCCGGGCTGCGGTTGATGTTGCGGGGCCGAAGGGCAGCGACGCTTGGCGTCGCTCTACCCGTGGAGGCGGCGCCGCCCAGGGTCAATGGCCCTGCAGCAGCTCCGCGCGCAGCTGCTCGTACTGCGCTTCGCTGATCTCGCCGTGATCCTTGCGCTGGTTCAACGCGGCCAGCTGTGCCTGCAAGGCGGGCGACAGCTGCGCCTCACGGGCGATGCGGGCCGCGGCGGAGGGTTGCTCCGGTGCCTGCCGCGCGGCGCGGCGCACGCCACGGATCACCAGCCCGATGACCACGGCAAAGGCCAGCACGCCAGCCGTCCAGGTCACCCACTGTAGCCATCCCATCGTCTGCATCATCGTCGTCCTGTATCGGGGTGGGCGCGTATTGTCAGCGTTCGCGCAGCCAACGCGCCACCTGCGGGGCGAAATAGGTCAGCACGCCATCGGCGCCGGCACGCTTGAAGCCGATCAGCGACTCCATCACGCACACCCGCTCGTCCAGCCAGCCATTGGCGAAGGCCGCCTTCATCATCGCGTACTCGCCACTGACCTGATAGGCGAAGGTCGGCACGCCGAACTGCTGCTTCACCCGGCGCACCAGGTCCAGGTAGGGCATGCCCGGCTTGACCATCACCATGTCCGCCCCTTCTTCCAGATCCAGCGCGATCTCACGCATGGCCTCGTCGCCGTTGGCCGGGTCCATCTGGTAGGTCTTCTTGTCCGCCTTGCCGAGGCCGGTGGAGCTGCCGACCGCATCGCGGAACGGGCCGTAGAACGCCGAGGCGTACTTGGCCGAGTAGGCCATGATCCGCACATTGACGTGGCCGGCGGCATCGAGCGCACGGCGGATCGCACCGATGCGGCCGTCCATCATGTCCGAGGGCGAAATGATGTCCACGCCCGCTTCGGCATGCGACAGCGACTGCTTGACCAGCGCCTCCACGGTAATGTCGTTGAGCACATAGCCCTTGTCATCGATGATGCCGTCCTGGCCGTGCGTGGTGTACGGATCCAGCGCGACATCGGTCATCACGCCCAGCTCGGGGAAGCGCGACTTCAATGCGCGGATGGCGCGCTGTGCCAGGCCGTTCTCGTCCCATGCCGCCGCGGCATCGAGCGACTTGCCGGCCGGATCGATCACCGGGAACAGGTCGATCACCGGAATGCCCAGCTCCAGCGCTTCTTCCGCCACTTTCAGCAGCTCGTCGATCGACAGCCGTTCCACGCCCGGCATCGAGGCCACCGGCGCGCGGCCGGCCAGCTCGTGCACGAACACCGGATAGATCAGGTCGTCGGTGGTCAGCGTGTTCTCGCGCATCAGGCGGCGCGAGAACTCGTCGTGACGCATGCGGCGGGGGCGATAGTCGGGGTGTGCCATGAGGAACTCCGGAACGGAATGCAGGAAGGAGTGCAGGAACTACTGCAGCAGGTAGTGCCGCGGTTGCAGCGGCTCGGGCAGCGGCTGGACGCCCAGGCTGTCGAGCAGGTCGATCTCGATGATGCGCACCATGGCATCCAGCGGCAGGTCGTTGGATTCCAGCCCGAAGGGTTCTTCCATCTCCTCGCCGAGCTGGTCCAGGCCGAAGAACGCATAGGCGAGCACGGCCGAGACCACGGGAGTGGCCCAGCCCAGCGAGCTGGCCAGGCCGAAGGGCAGCAGCACGCAGAACAGCCATGCGCAGCGGTGCAGCAGCAGCGTGTAGGCGAACGGCAGCGGCGTGGTCAGGATGCGCTCGCAACCGGCCTGGATGCTGGACAGTGCATGCAGGCGCGTTTCGAACTGGGTGTACAGGAACGGATCAAGCTGGCCGGCGCGCAGCGCCTGGGCGAGATCGGCGGCAATCATCGCCAGCAGCTGGTCGGGCGCGTTGAGGCGCTGGCCGAACCGCGCGCGATCGGCCTCGGGCACCCACGGCAGCGCCGCCAGCGCCATGTCGCGGCCACGCAGGCGGGCGGCCAACGCATGCGCGAAGCCGATGCACAGCCGGCACACGCGGTCGCGCAGCGCAGGATCGTCGACCAGCAGCGCCTGGCACAGGCGGGCCAGGCTGCGGGATTCATAGATCAGCTGGCCCCACAGCTTGCGGCCTTCCCACCAGCGCTCGAAGCAGGCGTTGTTGCGGAAGCTCAGGAAGATCGACAGCACCAGGCCCAGCAGCGTGAACGGTGCCACCGAGACGCGCTCGATGCCCGGCGGGTGCCACAGCTCGGCCAGGGCAGCCACCGCGATCGACAGCAGCAGGATCGCCACCACCTTCGGGGCCACCGCCGGAACGATGGAGCCGCGCAGGATGTAGAGCAGTTGCCAGCCGTGGGGACGAGGACGAATGATCATCGGTGCAGGGAGAGCGCCCGGACGGGCGTGGACCGCCGGCAGAGCCGGATGCGGCAGCCGGTCATTCTACGCCGATGGTACCGGGCGGCCGTGAGCTGCGACGGTAGGTCGCACCCGGGCCGCGCACGGGCCGCTCAGATGATGCCGCCACCCAGCCCCAGCCGGACGATGCCCACCACCACCACGATGCCGTTGAGCACCAGCCCGGTCCAGGCCCGGCCGCGCTTGCTGGCGTGGGTGAACAGGATGCCGATCGCGGCGATGACCGCGCCCACCGCCGCGAACGGGATCAGGAACCAGTTGCCCCACCCCAGCAGCGGGATCAGGGCCACAATCATCCAGAGCAGCGCGACGATGCCCCACAACAGACTGATCAATCCCATGCCCGGCTCCTTGAGGTGAATGCGTGGCCCACCATAGCGGTTCCCGGCGCAGGCGCAAGCGGCAGCGAGACGCCGTTGGCGGGGGCCTCACCGGGCCGGTGCTAGGGTGCGCTGGCAGGGGTTGGGACCGATTCAGTCGCCAGCGCCGATCATCCCAGCCATCACACACAGGGGTAACGCCATGAACATCCGATGCGCTGCATTGCTGGGCCTGGCGCTGCTCAGCGCCGGCTGCGCCAGTACCTCCAAGGTCATGCTCGGCCAGGCGCGTGCGCCGGTCGATCCGGCCACGGTGCAGATCTATTCCACGCCGCCGGCCGGGTCGCAGGAAATCGCCCAGCTCGAATCGGCCAGCGCGGTGGGTTTCGGCACGCAGGGCCAGACCGATGCCGCGGTCATGCGGCTCAAGCGTGAGGCCGCCGCCCTCGGGGCCAACGGCGTGATCCTGATGGGCGTGGGTTCCAGCGGCTCGCCAGTCGGCATGTCCGTCGGTGCGGGCAGCTACGGCTCGCACGTGGGCGGTGGTGTGGGCATCGGCATCCCGACCACGCAGAAGCGCGCGGCCGGTGTGGCGATCTGGGTACCGAATCCGCCGCCGGCGCCGCGTCTGCCGACGCAGACGATCACGCCGCAGCGGTAACGAAGGCCGCGGTAGGCCACGACCGTTGGTCGTGGCTGCTGGGATAGCGCACCGACCAACGGTCGGTGCCTACCGCAAACGCGTCAGCGCTTGGCCGCGCTTTTGTACTTCGGCACGAACACGTCATTGACGGCCTTGGCCAGCTGGTCCGGCGGCAGCAGACCCTGGTCGAGCAGGAAGTTGTTGAACGCCAGCCGGTCGAAGCGATCGCCCAGCGCCAGCTCGGTCTGCATGCGCAGCTCAAGAATCCGGGTGTAGCCGTAGAAGTAGCTGCCGGCCTGGCCGGGCATGCGCACCATGTAGCGGTCCAGCTCCTGCGTGGCCATCGCCTTGGACAGGCCAACCTCATCGATCAGCACGCGCTCGGCGTTGGCCCGGTCGATCTGACCCAGGTTGAGCATCGGGTCCAGCATCGCGCGCGCGGCCCGCAGCAGGCGGAACTGCAGCGCGATCAGCTGACCGTCCAGCGGCTCGTACGGCACCATCTCCGCTTCGGCATACAGCGCCCAGCCTTCCACGTTGACCGAATTGAAGGCGAACATCGTGCGGGCCAGCGAGATGCCGCGCTCGACCATCGCGGTGAACTGCAGTTCGTGGCCCGGGCGGCCTTCATGCGCGCTCAGCGTCCAGGCGGCCGAGCCGAAGTTGAAATCGTCGTACTGCGCGGCCTTGTCGCCGGCGGCCGGGTTGCCCAGCGGCAACACGAAGGTGCCCTGCTGCCCGGTATTGCCGACCAGCGGCGCCGGCAGGAAATGCGGTGCCGGCGAGGCGGCGCTTTCGGCGGCCGAGCCCAGGCGCATCTGCATCGGACGCTGCGGCACATCGACGATCCTTTCCTTGCGGATGATCGGGTCGATCGCATCGATCACGCCGCGGTAGTGGTGCTCGAGCTGATCGTCGGGAATCTTGTCGCCCTTGAGCGCACGCACCACCGCCACCGGATCGGTGCTGTCGGTGACCTTCAGGCCCTTGGCCTGCACCACCAGCGGCGCCAGCTGGCGCATCGCCGAGCGGGTTTCCATGAATTCCAGCTGGGCCCGCTGCATCAGCAGCGCCGGGGCGATGTCGATGCCCACGCGCTTGAGCTGGTAGGCATACAGCGGCTCGGGCAGACGCGCATCGGTGCGGGCCTTGGGCAGCACCTCGCGGCGGGTCCAGTCGCGGTACTCGCGCAGCTGGCTGGCGATGGTCTGCAGCGCCTGCTCGGCGCCAGCCACCTTGTACTTGCCGAACAGCTGCTCGATGCCGGTGATGTAGGTGTCCACATTGGCCAGCGACTGCTCGACTTCGATCTTCGTCGGCTGCAGCAGGGTCTTGTCGCCCAGGCGTTCTTCATAGCGCTGGCGCGACAGGGTGGTCACCGGCTGCGTGCCCGGGGCAAGCCCGGCGTAGGCCTTCAGGCGATCCAGCGCCTTGGCCCGGCGCTCGGCCGGCACCTGATCGGACAGCAGCAGGTTGAGGCCGCTGAACACGGTCTGCGGGGTGTCGCTCCACGGCAGCAGGTATTTCTCGTTGAGTTCGCTGCCTTCGATGTTCTGGTCAGCGGCGGCGATCATGATCGCCAGGTCCTGGCGGACGTTGGGATCGCGCTCGGTGGCAAGCTTGGCCTGCAGTTCACTGCGCGCCTTGGCCATCGCCGCGCGGTAGCGGGCACCGTTGTCGGGGCCGAAGTCGGCCACCTTGTCGTCATAGCCCGGCACGCCGAAGAAGCCGGTCTCTTCCGGCTGGAACGGGCCCTGCGCATCCAGCAGGATCTGCGCCAGCTGGTTGCTGCGGGTGACCCATGCGGGCGAAGCGGCGGGCTTGGCGGCAGCCGGGGCGGCCAACGCCGGCGGGGCCGACAGCGCGGCGGGAACGGACAGGGCCAACGCAACAGCAAGGACAAGCGGCTTCATGCAGGAACTCCAGGGCAGGATGCCTGCGACCCTACGCACTTGGCGGGTCGGGGGCAATTGGCCGGAGGTCATGGCTTGATTGTTAACCTCCCGGCCCGGGTCAGTCTGCTCACGGGTCTGGATAGAATGCAGCTATTGTGGCTCGTGTCTCATTCAACACGCGGACGTTGTCATGCAGACGCGCCGTTCCAGCCGGCAATCCGTTGTGGCTCACCCGCGGAGATGACCAGCGGTTGACCCGTCCGCATGCACGATCACTGCAATCGTAAGCCATCACTGTCCTCCACCGGTCAGGTGTATTCAATGGTGATTGATAGCCATGCCCGTATTGGAATTTTGGAGGGCTGATGGACGCGTGTGCAGGATCATGGTCGGCGCCCAAGAGGTGGCCGATTTCATGGGCGAGGCTGTTGATCTCATTAGGAAGGCAGCGACGTTCAACCACCGCAAATGCCGTTTCCTTCGTTGCCAGAAGCCGTTGTGCTTGACCGCAGACGGATTCCGGATCTTTCGTGTCGATGATCATCAGCATCAAATCCGCCTTTTCGAGATGCCTCATCCTATGCACCAGCCAGAGCGGGCCGTTAGAGCCCAGAACAAGGTCATCCAGCGTCTGTACCACGCTGGATTCAGCGTAGCCGGGCAGCGCATTTCCAGCCCGCTGTAGTTCAACCCGAATACCGCTAGCGAGGAAGCCAGCAGTTGCGTGTTCGACCGCTCCCTCCATCATTCTGAAAACCTGCTCCCTACCGTTGGCAAGCGCACCATTTCCGTACCCAAAAGCCACGCGTATCGTCGATACCGCGGTTGATGGGGAAGCAGCCTTATCCAGGATGAGCGGGTCCGCCGGATAGGGATCACGCACCGTGGGTGCTTCATTGGGAACCCGGCGCAGATCGATGCGCACCAGTAGATCCCCAAACAGCTGATACAGCAAATGGCCACGTGAAAAACTGGACATGAGGTCGCCGTTGCCCAGCTCGGTGATTTCGACAGTGCTCGACATTCCCCCAGGCCCCCGCACGCCGATGATCGTCCCTGCCCACAGTTGCCGCGACGTGGGCGAGCGCTGGACATCATGCGTGCTGACATCCGCCACATATAGAGGAACATCTTCCGGCTCTCTGGCGATCAGGGGCGTGCGCTCGATAATGAACACGTCGTCGAACAGATCGACCTGGATCCGATCGGACGCCAGTGCCGTGCGATCTACCTTGACCCGGCGCACCCAGTCATACATTCCGCCGGCATAGTGCTTGCGCGCCTCCAGCCCGGGATCCCACCCACCAGTGGGAACCTCGATGAACGGTAGCGCCGCAAAGGTTGTCGGCGCTAAAAACAAACCACACAACACAGCCATCAAGCCACTCAAGATTCGTTCCACCGCTCCACCTCGCCCGCAGCATTGCCCAAACGGGCAGGTGCATCGAGACTAGAGACCGCGGGTACGCAGAACCCAGCGTGGCATCACGGTATCAACGAAAACAGCAGTCATTGCGAATCCAGAAGGCAGCAACGTCAGCTTCGCCTCTCAAAGACTGAGCGACGGCGGACACTCGCCCTTGGCGCGGCACTCAGCCAACGCACAGCGCTCGGCCGCCTCGGCATCATCCAGCGCGGTCAGATCGATGGCCTCGTTGGCATCGGTGACCACATACAGCATCGGGTAGTCCCAGTGCTCGCCACTACGCTTGGCGTTGAGGAACAGGCGGCCCTTCCCTTGTGGACCGCTCACGCCGATCACGAACTGGCTCTGCCCATTGGAATGCATCGATCCCGCCGGCAGGTAGCCATCACGCAACGGTTCACCGAGGGCCTCGACCAGCTCGATGTTGCAGCGCGCGCGGCGCATGGCCTCCTGGTAGGGCGTGCTGGATTTGCTCCAGTACGCCCACTGGGACAGCGCGAACCACACCGCCCCCGCTGCCGCCGCCATGCCGACCACCACCGCCACTGGCATGGCCCAGCGCCAGTGGCGTCGCCACCAGCCGGTGGGCACGGTGGTACCAGGAAGTGCGGGCGGCAATGTCATCGGCAAACTCCTTGTCAGGCCGGTGGCAGGAACGGGGGATCAGGGCGCCAGGCAGCGCCCCAGGAAGTCCTCGGCCAGGCGGTAGCGGTGCAGCGCGTTGCTGCCCGACAGGCCGTGCTTGGCACCGGGATAGGTCATCAGTTCAAACGGCTGGCCGCGCTTCTGCAACGCGCTCATCAACACGGTAGAGTTGGTGAACAGCACGTTGTCATCGGCCATGCCGTGGATCAGCAGCAGCCGCGAGCGCAGGCCGTCGATATGCGCCAGCACGCGCGCTTCTTCATAGCCCTTCGGGTTGTTGCCCGGCAGGTTCATGTAGCGCTCGGTGTAGTGGGTGTCGTACAGGCCCCAATCGGTCACCGGTGCACCGGCCACGCCGCAGGCGTAGCTGTCGGAGGCCTTGGCCAGCAGCATCAGGGTCATGTAGCCGCCATTGGACCAGCCCTGCACACCGATGCGCGCCGGATCAACCCAGGCCTGCTGCTTCAGCCAGGCCACGCCGCGCAGCTGGTCACCCACTTCCACCGTGCCCTGCACGCCGTACAGCGCACCGCCGAAATCACGGCCACGGCGTGGGGTACCGCGGTTGTCCAGCGAAAACACCACGTAGCCCTGCTGGGCCAGGTACTGGTTGAACAGGTGATCGCCACGACCGGGCCAGCTGTTGGTGACCGTCTGCGAGGCCGGGCCGCCATAGACGTACACCACGACCGGATAGCGCTTGGCCGGATCGAAACCGGTCGGCTTGATCAGGCTGTAGTTCAGTTCTGTCTTGCCGTCGGCGGCGGTCAGGGCGCCGAACTCGACCGGGCGCTGCGCATCGAGATAGCGTGCGTACGGGTGCGCCGGGTCTTCAAGATTGTTCTCGACCAGGGTGGCGATCTTCTCGCCGTTGGCACGGTGCAGCGCGATCTGCGGCGGCGTGGTGGTGTTGGACCAGCTGTCCACGTAGACGCTGGCGTTGCGCGCGAAGCTGGCGGTGTGCATGCCCGGGGCCTGGGAGAGGCGCTGCGGCACCCCACCCTGCAGCGACACGGCGTACAGCTGGCTTTCGCGCGGGCTGTCCATGCCGGCGCGGAAGTAGACCTTGCCAGCATCTTCGTCCACGGCCAGCAGTTCGTCCACCGGCCAGTTACCGGCGGTCAGTGCGGTGACGGTCTTGCCGTCATCGGAGATGCGGTACAGGTGCTCGAAGCCACTACGCTCGGACGACCACACAAAGCCGCCCTGCTTGAGGAAGCGCAGGCTGTTGTGCAGCGGTACCCAGGTCGGCGAGGTTTCGGTCACCAGCGTGCGCTGCTGGCCGCTGGCCAGTTCGGTCTGGATCAGTTCGAGCGTCTTCTGGTCGCGCGACTGGCGCTGGAAGGTCAGGTGCTTCGGATCGCGCCAATCGACGCGGGCCAGGTAGATATCGGGGTTACGGCCCAGGTCGATCCAGCGCGGCGTGGCGTTGCGGCGCGGCGCGATCACCGCCAGTTTGACGGTGACGTTGTGGTCGCCAGCCGCCGGGTAGCGCTGCTCGATCATCTCGGTGCGGTCGGCATACATCTCGTAGCGCTTCTGCACCGGCACCGGCGATTCATCGATGCGGGCGAAGGCGATCGCCGAGTCATCCGGCGCCCACCAGTAACCGGTGTGGCGGTCCATTTCCTCATCGGCGACGAACTCCGCTACGCCATTGCCGATGGTGTCGCTGCCATCGTCGGTGAGCTGGATCTGCTGGCCACTGGCCAGATCGATCACCCACAGGTTGCGGGCACGCACGAAGCTGACGAAGCCGCCCTTCGGCGACAGCTTGGCATCGGTAGCGAAGCCTTCTCCATGGGTGAGCTGGCGCACCGCGGCCTCGCCCTGCTTGCTCAGGTCGTACAGGTACAGCTCGCCGCCGAGCGGGAACAGCAACGTGCGTGCATCCGGCGACCACTGGTAATCGACGATGCCGGTCATCGCGGCGATGCGCTGGCGCTCGCGGCGGGCCTTCTCGGCGTCGCTCAGGGTTTCCGTGCCGGGCAGCACCACCTTGGAATCCACCAGCAGATGGGTCTGGCCGCTGGCGATGTCGTACGCCCACAGGTCCAGCTGGTTGCGGTCGGCGTCCTTGCCGCGCAGGAAGCTGACCTGCGAGCCGTCCGGGGCCACCTTGGGTTTCATCAGGGTCGGGCCGGACAACGGCAGCGGGCCGGTGATGGCATCCAGGGTCAGTTTTTCAGCGTGGGCGATCGAGGTCGAGGCGAGCATCAGGGCGAGCGAAGCAAACAGGTGGCGCATGGAGGGTTCCGGGAGCGTCTGGGCAGTCCCCGGCCAGGAAAACGGCACGGGGAACGCTTCATCCTAACCAAAACCGTTCCGGTCGTGCCGGGGATGGCGGGCGTCCGGGCGCGCCCACCGCTGCGGGGAGCCGGCCAGCGGCCGGCACGACCGGGCAGGCGACCACCGCGTCAGCGCTGGCCGAACAGGTGCTTGCGCTCTTCGTCGCTGAGCGGCTTGCCGGCCTGCGGGTTCACCTTCTCGCGCAGGGCGTAGGCCCGCTGGGTGGCCGGGCGCGCAGCGATCGCGTCATGCCAGCGCTTGAGGTTCGGGAAGGCGCTGAAATCGACCGGAAGCGTGTCGTAGGCCCCGATCCACGGGTAGCTGGCCATGTCGGCGATGCTGTAGTCATCGCCGCCGAGGTAGGCACTCTGCGCCAGGCGCTTGTCCATCACGCCGTGCAGGCGGCGCACTTCGTTGTTGTAGCGCTCGATCGCATAGGGAATCTTTTCGGGCGCGTAGACGTTGAAATGGCCCATCTGACCGCTCATCGGGCCAAGGCCGGCCATCTGCCAGAACAGCCATTCCAGCACCGCCACCCGGCCGCGGCTGTCGGCCGGCAGGAAGCGGCCGGTCTTTTCGGCCAGGTACAGCAGGATGGCGCCGGACTCGAACACGCTCTGCGCCGCGCCGCCGTCGGTGGGCTGGTGGTCGACCAGCGCCGGCATCTTGTTGTTGGGTGAGATCGCCAGGAAGTCGGGCGTGAACTGGTCCCCGGCGCCGATGTTCACCGGCTGGATCCGGTACGGCAGGCCGGTCTCCTCCAGCATCAGCGTGACTTTGTGGCCATTCGGGGTAGGCCAGTAGTACAGGTCGATCATGGCGACGGCTCGCGGATTGGGAATACCGAGTCTAGTCCGTCATTCGGCTTGGCAGGGTCAAGCCGGACCGTTACGCTGCGCCGTCCCCGCAACGCAGCATTCCAGCATGAGCTCGACCCAGACCCCCATCAGTCCCCTGTCTTCCCTGATCTTCGCCTCGCGCTGGCTGCAGCTGCCGCTGTACCTGGGCCTGATCCTGGCGCAATGCGTCTATGTGTTCCTGTTCGGCAAGGAGTTGTGGCACCTGCTGCACGAGGCCAATGAGATGGGCGAGCAGCAGATCATGCTGCTGGTGCTGGGCCTGATCGACGTGGTGATGATCTCCAACCTGCTGGTGATGGTCATCGTGGGCGGCTACGAGACCTTCGTGTCGCGCCTGCGCCTGGAAAACCACCCCGACCAGCCGGAGTGGCTGAGCCACGTCAATGCGAGCGTGTTGAAGGTGAAGCTGGCGCTGTCGATCATCGGCATCTCCTCGATCCACCTGCTGAAGACCTTCATTGCAGCTGGCAATCTGGATGGGCTGCCATCGTGCAACAGCGACGCGTACCTGCAGGCCGTTTCGGCCGCTGTCGCAGCCGCCGGCCCCACGGCCGCCGTAGCCTTCAAGTGCTCGGCCATGACCTCCACCGGCGTGATGTGGCAGACCATCATCCATGCCGCCTTCATCCTGTCGGCGATCGGTATCGCCTACACCGACAAGCTGATGAACGGGACACCGAGCAAGACGTTGTCGCACTGAGGCTTGCCCGGCAGCGGCGGCATCGGTGAGGATGCCCCCTGCCCTGGCCGCCTGGCCCCCGGGCCGGGCGGGGTGATGCTAGATTGCACACCTGCGGGTCCGCCGTGGACGTCGGGAAACGTCCATGGCCTTCGGTCGGCCTGACCGCATCAGGCCCTACGTATCGTCGTCTTCAAAGGGGAGTTGGATGTCGCACGTCAAGACTCATGGCCCGGCGCGGCTGTTCGCGCCGATGATCCTGCTGGTGGCCCTGTCCGCCTGCTCGGGCAAGGACGAAACCGTACCGGCCGCACCTGCGGCACCGGCAGCCCCCACTGCTGCGCCGGCCGCACCGGCGGTGTCGGCCAAGGTCCAATCGTTGGGCACCGAAGAACTGCGCGAGCTGGCCGGCAAGGCGCTGCGCGAGAACCGCATGTACGCCCCGGCCGGCGACAACGCCATCGAGTATTACCTGGCGCTGCGTGACAAGACCCCGGATGATGCCTCGGTCAAGAGCGCGTTGACCGATCTGCTGCCGTACACCCTGATTGCCGCCGAGCAGAACCTGGGCCGCGAAGACTTCGCTGAGACCCAGCGCCTGGTCGCGCTGATCGAGAAAGTCGACCCGACCGCCCCGGCGTTGCCGCGCCTGAAGCAGGGCATCAGCGGCAGCATGCAGACCGCGCTCAAGCGCACCCAGGAAGAGACCGACAAGGTCAAGAAGGACGCCGAGACCCGCGCCAAGCAGCTGGTGGAACAACAGCGCCTGGCGCAGCAGCAGACCACCGAAGCCGAGGCCGCGCGCCAGATTGCTGCCCAGCAGGAAGCCGCGCGCCGTGATACGCAGGATGCCGAGCGCCAGGCCACCGCCCGTCGCGAGGCCGAACAGCGCCAGCAGCAGGCGGCCGCCCAGCAGGCTGCGGCTACCCGTCAGGCTGCCGCGGCGCCGAGCCTGCGCCCGGTCAGCACCCCGGCCCCGCGTTACCCGGCCGACGCCCTGCGCTCGGGCACCTCCGGCGAAGTCCTGGTCGAACTCACCGTCGGCACCGACGGCTCGGTGACCGCCGCCCGCGTGCTGCGCGCCACCCCGGCCCGCGTGTTCGACCGCGAAGCACTCAATGCCGTCAAACGCTGGAAGTTCGAGCCGGTCGGCGCACCGGTTACGACCCGACGCACGCTTGCCTTCGCGCCGGAAGGCGGCTGATCGCGACGTAAGCTGGTATGACGAAAGGCCCGGAGTGATCCGGGCCTTTTTTCTGATTTCAGTGGCGCATGCAGCACTGCCGCTATAGGGCAGTCGAAGGTTCTTGCAACGCCATGGTGGCGGGCAACCCAGCGCTGACGAGGTCACGGCCTGCCATCCCCACGCCGAGCAGGGCAATCAGCATCAGCAAGACGCCTGAGACGCGCAGCATCCCCCGGTGCACGTTTGGTTTCACCAACCGCCGGACCAACAGGCAGACCGTCATCAGGGTGGCGAAGTCCAGCACGATCCACAGTCCGGTCAGCAGCCCCAGGCTCACCGTTGGCTGAGGCGTGATCTCGAGGAACTGCGGAAAGAACGATGCGAAGAAGATGATGTCTTTAGGGTTCGAGATCGACATCACGAAGCCCTTTGTGAAACTCCCGTGCGTCGCCACCGGCGTGGCCGCCGCCCTTCCGGCATCGTGCAGCATCTGGTAGCCGAGATAGCCGATGTAGAGGGCGCCGCCGCCTTTGAGCAAGGTAAACACCGTCTCATTGATGGACAGCAGCCCTTGGACGACCAGCATCGACAGCACGATCAGTACGAGGGAGCCAGCGTTGGTGCCGGCAATCGCCCGAAGCGCCAGCTTCGGTCCACCGACGATGCCGGTGCCTGCCACGAACACCGCAACAGGGCCTGGTATGGCGATCATCACGACCACGCTGAAAACGTACAACACGACAAGATTGGCATCGATATGCATGGGCGGGCTCGCTCTCCGTCTCCGAAAGCTCGTCACCCATCAATCTAGCCGGACAGCATCGCGGTAAGCGCAGATCGCCTGCGAGTGCAGCCTCTACCAGTGATCCCATGTGTCGTATCCAACACGGACCGCGCCTCACCCGGTCAAGCGCTGAGGCGCGCTGTCGTCATGCGAATCCACCCCTGAAGAAGGGCCCCTTTCGGAGCCCTTCGTGGATCAACCCGAAATCGCCAACCGCTCCTGATGGTAGCGGCGCACCGCGGCATACCAGAACAGCGCCGCCAGCCCGAAGCCCGCACCGAGGTAGACCGCCCACATCTGTGGGCTGATCGCTTCGTGGCGGATGATCTTGAGCAGCATCTGGTTCTGTGCCAGGAACGGCACCGCGAACTGCCACAGCTCACTCTTGATCGGGTACACCATCAGCGCATACCCCGGCAGCATCGGCAGCAGCATCAGCCAGGTCATGTGGCTCTGGGCTTCTTTCATGCTTTTGGCGGCGGCCGAGAGGAAGGTCAGCAGCGACGTACCGATGAACAGCATCGGCAGCATGATCAGCAGCATCTGCAGCATCGGCAGGAAACCCATGTTGAGCTGCCGGCCTACCCCGCCCGAGGAAAGCTGCGCGCTGATCTTGAAGGCCGCCAGGGTCAGCAACAGCGATGCCACACCGACAGCGCAGGCTGCGGCGATCTTGCCGCTGACGATCGCACTGCGCGGTGCGGGGGTGGCGAGCAGCGGCTCCAGCGATTGCCGCTCACGCTCGCCGGCCGTGGTGTCCATCACCAGGTAGGCGCCGCCCAGGAACGAGGTGATGGTCAGCAGGATCGGCAACAGCACTGACAGCATCATGCCGCGCTTGGCTTCGGCGGTGGCCAGATCCTGTGCGGCGACGTCCAGCGGTCGCGCCACCTGTGCATCGATACCGCGCGCCAGCAGGCGCAGCGCACCGACCTGCTGGCTGTAGCCGCCCAGTGCCGCCTCCAGGCGACTGCTGGGAATATCGGCGGCGCGGCGGGTACTGTCCTTGATGATCTCGACCAGCGCCGGGCGGCCGTCGGCCCAGTCCTTGCCGAATTCCGGGCTGATGCGCAGCGCCACATCGATACGCTGGCTGCGGATCGCCTCGGTGAGGTCTTTCGGTGCCTCGGTCGCATTCAGACCCTGCGATGCCAGAAAACGCACCAGATTGGGGGCATGCTCGCCGCCGATCATCGGAATTTCCAACGGCTGCTCGATCTGCGTCTTCACCCGGCTTTCGGCCAGTTTGCTCATGCCCAGGATCAGTACCGGGTACAACAGCGGCCCCAGCAGCAGCGTCAGCGCGAGCGTGCGGCGGTCACGGGAGAGATCGCGCAGTTCCTTGCGCATCACGGTCAACAGCGTGGCGAACGAACTCATGCGTGCAATCCTTCTTCGGTACCGATTGCCTTGACGAAGGCATCTTCCAGGTTGCTTTCCCCGGTCTGTGCGCGCAGCTCATCGGCACTGCCGGCGGCCATCACCGTGCCCTGCGCGATGATCACCACGTGGTCACACAGCGCGGCCACCTCCTGCATGATGTGGCTCGAGAAAATCACGCAGCGACCTTCGTCATGCAGCCCGCGCAGGAACCCGCGCAGCGCGCGCGTGGTCATCACGTCCAGCCCGTTGGTGGGCTCATCCAGGATCACGTTGCGCGGGTCGTGCACCAGGGCGCGGGCGATCGCGGTCTTGGTGCGCTGGCCTTGCGAGAAGCCTTCGGTCTGGCGGTCGAGGATGTCCTCCATCTCCAGCGCCGTGCACAACACCTTGGTGCGCTCGCGGATCCGCGCGGCACTCATGCCGTGCAGCTGGCCGAAGTAGGCGATGTTCTCGCGCGCGGTCAGGCGCTTGTACACCCCGCGCGCGTCCGGCAGGACCGCCAGCTGGCGACGCACCGCGACCGGGTCCACCGCCGCGTCGATGCCATCCACCAGCACGCGGCCCTGGTCGGGCTTCATCAGCGTGTACAGCATGCGCATGGTGGTGGTCTTGCCGGCACCGTTCGGCCCGAGCAGGCCGGTGATGCGGCCGTCTTCGGCCTGGAAGCCGACGTTCTGGACGGCCTGGATCAGGCCGGTCTTGGTCTTGAACGCTTTATGCAGGTTCTCGGCGACGATCATGCGCGCACCTCCCCGGTGCGGTGGGAGAAACGGTTCATGGGGCCCATCCGTTGAACGAGGTGAAGGCGGGCACCGGGCTGAGGGTATCCAGGCAGGTGGCGTCGAGGGATTTGGCATCCGTCGTGTCGATGAACTGGCCGAGAATGCGCGGCATGCAGCCGGCGTTGATCGTGCCGTGGCCCTGCCCCTTGGCGAGCAGGTGACGCCCGTTGGGCAGCTGCTTGAGCACCTGCTCGGCGTAGCGCGGCGGCGTGACCGGATCGAACTGGCCCGACAGCAGCAGCACCGGCAGCGTCGAGGCGAACGGCGCGGTGAAATCCTTCGGTCGCGAACCGGCGTTCCAGGCCGGGCAGGCGGCGAAGAACATGTGCGCCACTTCCGGGCCGAGCACACGGTCGCCCTGCGCGCCTTCCTGGTAGCGATCGGCATCTTCGGCGCACAGCACCGACCACTGCATGCCACGGTTCATCTGCACCCCGAGCGTGCGGCTGGCCATCTTGCTCAGCGACATCAGCGGCGCATAGCGACCCTGCGCGGCCTCATCAAGCATCACCGGCAGCAGCGAGGACAGCTCGGGCATGTACGAGAACATGAAGGCCAGTCCGGTCACCGAATCGGCGGTCAGCACATCACGCTCGGCCTGGCCGGTGCCGGGATTGCGGTACTCGACCTCGACCGGCGCCCTGGCCAGCGTGGCCATGACGTTGCGCAGCTGGGTGCGGGTGTCCACCGGGAAGCGCTTGGCGCAGATCGGATCCTGGCGGCACTGCGCCGACTGCAGGGTGATTGCATCTTCGAAGGTGTTGGCGAAGTCGCCACCGACCACCAGGTCGTTCGGCACCACGCCATCGATCACGACGGTGCGGGTGTGCTGCGGATAGTGCGCGGCGTACTGCTGTGCCACGCGCGTGCCGTAGGAGCCACCGATCACGTTGATCTTGTCCACGCCCAGTGCCTTGCGCACCGTATCGAGGTCGCCGATGGCTTCGGTGGTGGTGTAGAAGCGGGTATCGGCGCGACCGGTCAGCGACTGCGCGCAGCGGCGGGCATAGTCTTCGATCAGGCGCGCGCTCGGCGCCGCGTTCTCATCCAGCGGCAGCTCCTTGCCCTGTGCATCCAGGCAGGTGAGCGGGTTGGATTTGCCGGTGCCGCGTTGATCGATCAGGAAAATGTCGCGCTGCTTGCGCACATCGCGAAGTGCCATGTTCACCGGTGCGGCGACCTCGGTCGCGGCCTGGCCGGGGCCACCGGCGAGGAAGAAGACCGGGTCGGCCTTGCCAGCGCCGTCATTGCCGGCCTCCAGCCAGGCGATGTTCAACCCGATCCGGCGGCCGTCGGGTTCGGCCGGATTTTCCGGCACCTGCAGCGTGGCGCACTGTGCCTCCACGTTCGCGCTGGCCTGCGCGCTGGTCAGGGTGCAGGGCTGGAACGCGAGCGTGCCGAAAAGGCGTTGAGCGGCGGCGGCGCCGGATGCATCTTCCGGTACCGGCGCACAGCCGGCACACAGGGCGGCGACCAGCGCACCGGCCAGCCTCAGGTGGTGTGTAGACATCTTCCGTACTTCCCCTTGTTGAAGGTCATGCCACCACGACGCGCGGGCGTGGCCGATGTGACCCAACTTACACGGCTGGCCCCGTGCCGGGGAAGGCGGCGGCGTCGCCGCCCACCTCACTGCACCGTCAAGGCCGCCGCGCTGATGGTGCGGTCGCGGCCCTCGGCCTTGGCCCGGTACAACGCGGCATCGGCTGCACCGAGCAGGCGCGCCATGTCGCCTGTGCCCTGATCGATCGCCAGGCCGATGCTCGCCGTCACCGGCACCGGCATGCCGTCCAGCCGCGCGGACGACTCACGCAGCGCCTGGCGCAGGCGATCGGCGCACTGCCGCGCCTGGGCCTGATCGGCCCCCGGCAGCAACAGGACGAACTCCTCCCCGCCATAGCGGCCCAGCAGGTGCTCGCGATCGGCGACGCAGCTGCTCAGCACGTCGGCGACATGCCGCAGTACCGCATCGCCGGCCAGATGTCCCCAGCGGTCATTGATCTGCTTGAAGTGATCCACGTCCAGCAGCAGCAACGCCAGTGGCCGGCCGGGGCGGCGGTTGAGCTCCAGCAGGCTGGCACCGTCGGCCAGCACCGCCCCGCGGTTGAGCAGGCCGGTCAGCACGTCGGTGCGTGCCAGTCGCTGCAGGTCCACCAGCATGCGTTCCACCAGCAGCAGCACCAGCGCGAAGCACCGCGCCAGCTCCAGGATCAGCCCGACCAGATACGTGGCAAAGACCGGTGCACCCGCGCGCAGGAGGTCGTCACCCGCATCCGGGGCCACCGGCAGGAACAGGCGGGCCAGGTACAGCAGCGTCTGCGCGGCGAACACCGCCGCCGCCAGCCGGCAGCTGGTGCGCTGCGCCGGCGGTGCGTGGCGCAGCAGCAGCCAGGTCATCCAGCCGTTGAGCAGTACCGCGAACACGCTGAACACGTGCAGCCGGATGACCAGGCTGGGATGGACCACCAGGAAGAATGCGATCGCGCCAAGATAGGTGGCCGTCAATGCCACCGGCTGCCACGCCGGCAGTCGGCGGCCAAGATGGCGCGCCACGCCGTACAGCATCAGCACGCCGGACAGCGCGACCGCGACGTTGCCCGACAGGATTCCGGCAACCTGCGGCAGGTACGGCCGCAGCGCGACCAGGGTCAGGCTGACCGACAGCATCCACAGGCTGGCCGTCCACAGCCGCAGCGCCGGCTGCCGACGCAGCACCAGCAGCAGCAACGAAAAACCCATGGCGATGCCCAGGCACAGCAGGAAGCCGAGCACGGCAATGGTGGGGAAATGCAGGGGCATCGAGTCAGCCAGGCGGAAGCGGCGCGCGGCGCATCTTACCGCTCGCCACGACGCTCCGCTGCCCGGTCCGGGACCGGGCAGCGGCACCTGGCTGCCGCGCACCGGCCAGCGGCGCGCCGGGAAGCGGGGTTACTTGCTGCTGACGTACTTCTCGCGCCGCACCTGCGGGGTCGGCAGGCCGGCCTCTTTCAGCGCCTCGAAGGTGGCATCGACCATGTCCGGGTTGCCGCACAGGTAGGCGATGTCGGTGGCCGCGCTCGGGGCGAACTCGGCCAGGTGCTGCTGCACGTAGCCGTGGCGCACGTCAGGATGCGGGTTCTCCGGCAGCTCGCGGGACAGGCACGGCACATAGCGGAAGCCCGGGTGGGCGGCCGCGAAGGCATAGAAGTCGTCGCTGTAGAGCAGCTCGGCGGGGGTGCGCGCGCCCTGCAGCAGGACCACCTCCACGCCACGCTCGGCCATGGCGGTGGCCAGCAGCGGCAGCATCGACCGGTACGGGGTGACCCCGGTGCCGGTGGCGATCAGCAGGTAGCGGGCGTTGTGGTCGCCCGGCTGCAGGCAGAACCGGCCGAACGGGCCGCTGGCGCTGACGTGGCCGCCGATGTCCAGGCCCTCGAACAGGGCCGTGGCGGCGCCGCCAGGGACGAAGCTGACCGCGATATCGACCGCTTCGCCCGCGCCGAGGGCGTGGTTGTGAATGGTGGCCAGCGAGTAACTGCGCTTGGTGGCGGTGCCGTCGGCGTACTCGAAATGGACCTGGATGAACTGGCCCGGCTGGAAATCCAGCGGCTGGCCGTCATCACGCAGGAACTGGTAGTGGCCGACGGTCGGGGCGAGCATGCGCCGGTCGACCAGTTTGAGGGGGAATTGAACAGGCACGGCTTTTCGGGACAGTGTGTAGCCGGGGCAAGCCCTCGGGGTCTTCTATAATAGCCCCTCCCCGCCCCTATCCAGCGCCAGCCCATGGGCGCGAAGGCAAGAGCTTGGCTTCCCAGAACACTCCCGCGTCCACCGCCGCCCCCGCCCTGCGGGTGCGCGACCTCCGCAAGACCTACGACAACGGCACCCAGGCCCTGAAGGGCGTCTCGCTGGACGTGGCCCCGGGCGACTTCTTCGCCCTGCTGGGCCCCAACGGCGCCGGCAAGTCGACCCTGATCGGCATCATCAGCTCGCTGGTGAACCTCAGCGAGGGCCAGGTCGAGGTGTTCGGCAGCGACCTGGTGCGCAACCGCAGCGCCACCATGCGCCTGATCGGCCTGGTCCCCCAGGAGATCAACTTCAACCTGTTCGAAAAGCCCTTCGACATCCTGGTCAACTACGCCGGTTTCTATGGCGTGGCCCGTGCCGAGGCCGAGAAGATGGCCGAAGAGGAGCTCAAGCGCGCCCACCTGTGGGAGAAGGCGCAGGTGATGAGCCGCACGCTGTCCGGCGGCATGAAGCGCCGGCTGATGATCGCCCGCGCGATGATGACCCGCCCGCGCCTGCTGATCCTGGATGAGCCGACCGCCGGGGTGGACATCGAGATCCGCCGCGACATGTGGCGGGTGCTCAAGGAGATCAATGCCGCCGGCACCACGATCATCCTCACCACGCATTACCTGGAAGAAGCCGAGCACCTGTGCCGGAACCTGGCCATCATCAATCACGGCCAGATCGTCACCCAGGGCCCGATGCGCGAGCTGCTGGCCAAGCTGGACGTGGAAGGCTTCCTGTTCGATATCGACGGCAGCCTGCCGGCCCAGCTGCCGGAGATCGACGGCGCGATCCTGATCGCCACCGACAGCCACACGCTGGATGTGGACATGCCGCGTGCGATGGACCTCAACCGCGTGTTCGACGCCTTGAACGCCGCTGGCATCCGCGTGCGTTCGATGCGCACCAAGAGCAACCGCCTGGAGGAGCTGTTCGTGCGCCTCACCGGCAACCAGGAGAACGTGGCATGAGCAGCACCCCGACCCCGGTCATCACCGACGGCCAGCGCAACCGCATCGCCCTGATGACCATCGTGCGCCGCGAAGTGGCGCGCATCCTGCGCATCTGGGGCCAGACCCTGGTGCCGCCGGCGATCACCATGACGCTGTACTTCCTGATCTTCGGCGGGCTGATCGGCTCGCGCGTGGGCGAGATGGGCGGCTACAGCTACATGCAGTTCATCGTGCCGGGCCTGGTGATGATGAGCGTGATCCAGAACAGCTACGGCAACATCAGCTCCTCGTTCTTCGGCGCCAAGTTCGGCCGCCACGTGGAAGAGCTGCTGGTCAGCCCGATGCCGAACTGGGTGATCCTGTGGGGCTATGTGTCCGGTGCGGTGCTGCGCGGGCTGATGGTCGGCGTGATCGTGCTGATCATCGCCATGTTCTTCACCCCCGTGCGCATCCCGCATCCGCTGGTGACGCTGACCACGGTGCTGCTGGGCGCGACGATCTTCTCGCTGGCCGGCTTCATCAATGCGGTGTACGCGAAGAAGTTCGACGATGTGGCGATCGTGCCGACCTTCATCCTGACCCCGCTGACCTACCTGGGCGGCGTGTTCTATTCGGTGAAGCTGCTGCCGACCTGGGCCGAAGCGGCCACGCACGCCAACCCGATCTTCTACATGGTCAACGCGTTCCGCTACGGGCTGCTGGGCACCAGCGACGTGCCGCTGTGGGTGGCCTACGCGCTGATGATCGGCTTCGTGGTCGCATTGACCGCGCTGGCGCTGTGGTTGTTGAAGCGGGGCGTGGGGATGCGCAGCTGATGCGCCTCCTGATCCTCGGCGCCGGCGGAACCGGTGGTTACTTCGGTGGTCGGCTGGCCCAGGCCGGTGTGGATGTGACGTTTCTTGTGCGTCCCGCGCGTGCGGCGCAGCTGGCGCGCGAGGGCCTGGTGCTGCGCAGCCCGCTGGGCGATGCGACGTTCCCGGTCAAGCACGTCACCGCCGAGGCGCTGCCCGCACTGGCGAGCGCCGAGCCGTTCGATCTGGTGATCCTGAGCTGCAAGGCTTACGACCTGGCCAGTTCGATCGAGGCGATCGCCCCGGCGGTCGGCCCGCGCACCACGGTGCTGCCGATCCTCAACGGGCTGCGCCATTACGCCGATCTCGACGCGCGCTTCGGCCGCGACGCGGTGCTGGGCGGGCTGTGCTTCATCAGCGCGACCAAGGCCGCCGATGGTGCGGTGCTGCACCTGGCGCCGGCGGCCAAGCTGACCTTCGGCGAGCGCGACGGCACCGGCAGCAGCGCGCGCGTGCTGGCGTTGGCGGCAGCCTGTGTGCAGGCCGGGGTGGACCACGTCGCCACCGATGCCATCGGGCAGGAGCAGTGGATCAAGTACACCTTCCTGACCACGTTGGCGGCGGCGACGTGCCTGATGCGCGCCGATGTCGGCACGATCGTGGCCACCGATGACGGTGCGGCGATCGTGCGCGGCCTGTACGACGAATGCGTGGCCGTTGCCGAGGCGGCTGGCGAGCCGATTCCGGCCAAGGCACGCGAGATCGCGCTGACGGCGACCACCCAGGCCGGCTCGGCCTTGAAGGCCTCGATGCTGCGCGATCTGGAGGCCGGCCAGCAGGTGGAGGCCGAGCATATCGTCGGCGACATGCTGGTGCGTGCACGCGCAGCCGGACAGGCGGCGCCGCTGCTGGCGGTGGCCTATGCGCACCTGCAGGCCTACCAGCGCCTGCGCAGCGCCTGAGCACCATGCCTGCCACGCTGCCCGCCCGCGTGCTGGTGCTGGGCCTGGGCTACAGCGGCCGGCATCTGGCCGCGCTGCTGCACGCGCACGGCATGGCCTGCAGCGGCACCGTGCGTGATCCTGCGAATGCGCCGGACGATGGATGGGTCCGCCACCGCCTCGCCGCCGGCGAACCGATCAGCGCGGACCTGCGCGAGGCGATCCGCACGGCCGAGGCCCTTGTCTGCACCGTGCCACCGGATGCCGAGGGCGACCCGGCCTTGCGCCTGCTCACCGAGGCGCTGAGTGACAGCCCTGCCCTGCGCTGGGTCGGCTATCTCTCCTCGACGGCGGTGTACGCCGACCGCGCTGGCGGCTGGGTCAGCGAGGTGTCTGCCGCCGATGCGACTGATGAGACCGCCCTGAAACGGCTGCATGCCGAACAGCAGTGGCAGGCCCTCGCGCAGGCCCGCGGCCTCGCCTCGGCCGTGTTCCGGCTGCCTGGCCTGTATGGGCGCGGGCGCAATGCGCTGGTCCAGCTGGCGCAGGGCAAGGCGAGGCACGTGGTACGGCCCGGGCTGGTGTTCAACCGGCTGCATGTGGAGGATCTGGCCAGCGGCGTGCTGGCGGCGATGCAGCGGGCCGACGGCCATGCGCTGTATCTGCTGAGCGATGACGAACCGGCGCCGCCGCAGGACGTGCTGGGCTACGCCGCAACGCTGAGTGGGCTGCCGCTGCCCGCCGCGCAGGCGTGGGACGCACCGGCGGTGGCCGCCTCACTGCGCCGCTTCTACACCAGCCACAAGCGCATCGACGGCCGCACCACGCGCGCCGCATTGCGGTGGCAGCCGCGCTTCACGACCTATCGCGAAGGGCTGGATGACGCCTGGGCCCACGGCGACGGACGCTCCGCGCTGCGGTAGCCCACGACCGTCGGTCGTGGGTGCGGTGTACCAATGCGGGGTCCGACACGCGTACCGACCAACGGTCGGTACCTGCCCGCTCAGGCCGCGTCAGGCAACCGGAAGAAGGCGCGCGTCGCCGCCGTCGCGTTGGCGGCCGTGGTCTCCACGTCTTCGCCCCGATCACGTGCCAGTTCCTCGACGATGTGCGACAGGAACATCGGCTCGTTGCGACGGTCCTTCGGCAATGGCTTGAGCGTGCGCGGCAGCAGGTACGGTGCATCGGTCTCGATCATCAGCCGGTTGGCCGGGATGTGCTTGACCAGCTCGCGCAGGTGCGCGCCACGGCGTTCATCGCACAACCAGCCGGTGATGCCGATGTACCAGTCCTGGTCCAGGTAGTCGAACAGCTCCTGGCGCTCGCCGGTGAAGCAGTGCACCACCGCCGGGCCAAGCCGGCCCTCGAAATTCTTCATCTGCGCCATGAAATCGGCATGCGCGTCGCGCTGGTGCAGAAACAGCGGCTTGCCGTTCTCGGCGGCGAGCTGCAGCTGACGCTCGAAGGCACGGTGCTGCGCCGGGCGCGGGGAGAAATCACGGAAGTAATCCAGCCCGCACTCACCTACCGCCACCACCTCGGCATGGGCGTGCAGCGCGCGCATTTCTGCGTCGCATTCGTCGGTGTATTCCACCGCATGGTGCGGGTGCACGCCCGCGGTCGCGTACAGGAACCCCGGATGCTGGCGGGCCAGATCCAGCGCCATCGGCGAGTGCTCGCGGCTGGCGCCGGTGATCACCATCTGCACCACCCCGGCCTCGCGCGCACGCGCCAGCACGGCGTCGCGGTCGCGATCGAAGGAATCATGGGTGAGGTTGGCGCCGATATCGATCAGTTGCATGGGGCTGCTGCAGGACGGAAAACCGGGCCATTGTACCTGCGCCCCGGGAGACTCAATCGGACGCCGCCGGCGCGAGCAGCACCTCGACCAGTTCACGCGAGAGACCGGCCAGGCGTATCCGCCCGCCCTGCTGCTGCACGGTGATGAACGGCGCGCCGCCGCGCACGAAGGTATCCGTGGCCGCTACCGGTCCGTTGGCGGCAGTGCCCGGCATGCGCAGGTACCAGACCTGCGCGCACGTCGCCTCCAACGCCGGCACCGGCTCACGATAGAGGCCGCCGCGCCCACTGACCTCGGCCGTCCGCAGCAGACGCAGCAGACGCGCGAGCACGGCACTCGGCGCCACCTGGCCGGACATGCCCACCTCCTCGGCAAACGCGTCCGGCGCGGTGGTCATGGCGATCAGCGCGGCACTGGCGCGCGAGGCCGGCACCACCGTGCCGTCGATGGACCGGCCCGCCCGCGCCTGCGACTGCCAGAGCGCCTCGGTGGGCTCGCCCAGATACGGCTGCATGTCGCGCTCGAACTGCGTCCGCCATGCGCCGAACTGTTGCTGCGCCGCGGCCAGGTCCCATGCCGGCAGGGGGCAGCGCGCGGGGCGATCATGGCGCTCCCACCGCGTGGGCAGGCCGAGCGCTGCGCAATCACGGCACGTCACCGCTCCGCCGGCGGCGGCCTCGAACCGCAGGCGGCGCGCGGCATCGTCAGCACAGTCACCGGTGTCGTCGAGCAGCAGATGGAAACCGACCGTCCGCCGGCACAGCCCCAGAATGTCCTTGCGCCGGTCCAGGGTGCTGCGCGCCAGTGCCTTCAAGGTGATGAAGGCAACATCGTCGGCCAACTGCAGACTCGGGTACACCGCTTCGCGCAACGTGCCATCGGCCACGGCGCGCAGGATCGCGCCGTCATCGCTCAACCCCGCCGGCAGGTAGCGCGCCTGGATCTGCGCCCGCGCCAGCACCGCCCAGTGATTGCCATCGTACGGCGCGTGCAGCGCCGTATCCGCCTCCGTGGCGGCAGGCGCGGCAGCGAGGGCCGTGAACGACGCCATCGCGCCTGCGGTCAACCACAACAGCACACCTACCGCGCAGCGCATCCGGGTCTCCAGGGTTCCAGGGCGGCACAGGGGAACACGCCGAACGCCCGCTGGCAATGCGCGCGCGGCGGACGCCGTATCCTTGTGTCATGCGTACCCCGATGTTTCCCATCTCCACACTGCTGCCGCAGATCCTGACCACGCTGGAGCGCGGCACCCGACTGGTGCTGGAAGCGCCACCTGGCGCCGGCAAGACCACCCAGGTACCGCTGGCCCTGCTGGAAGCGCCGTGGCTGGAAGGCCGCAAGATCCTCATGCTGGAGCCGCGCCGCGTGGCGGCCCGCAGCGCCGCGCAGTTCATGGCGCGCCAGCGGGGCGAGGACGTCGGTGAGACCGTCGGTTACCGCATCCGCTTCGAGAACAAGATCTCGGCGCGAACCCGCATCGAGGTGGTGACCGAAGGCATCCTGACCCGGATGCTGCAGGACGACCCGTTGCTGGAAGGCGTGGGGGCGCTGCTGTTCGATGAATTCCACGAGCGCCATCTGGCCGCCGATCTCGGCCTTGCCCTGGCGCTGGATGTGCAGTCGCAGCTGCGCGAGGACCTGCGCATCGTGGTGATGTCGGCCACGCTGGATGGCGAGCGGCTGGCGCAGTTCCTCGATGCGCCCCGATTGAGCAGCGAAGGCCGCAGCTTCCCGGTGACGATCGCGCATTTCCCCGCCCGTCGCGACGAGGCACTGGAACCGCAGGCACGGCGCGCGGTGGAGCAGGCCTTGGCCGAACATCCTGGCGACGTGCTGGTGTTCCTGCCCGGGCAGCGCGAGATCGCGCGCGTGCAGACCGCGCTGCAGGCCGTGCTGGATTCGGCCGTGCAGGTACTGCCGCTGCATGGCGAACTGCCGGTGGACCAGCAATCGCAGGTGCTGCAGCCCGATCCCGGCGGTCGCCGCCGCGTGGTGCTGGCCACCAACGTGGCCGAGTCATCGGTGACCCTGCCCGGCGTGCGGGTGGTGATCGACGCGGGTCTGGCACGCGAGCCGCGCTACGACCCCAACAGCGGCTTTGCGCGCCTGGATGTGGTGAACATCGCGCAGGCCTCGGCCGATCAGCGTGCCGGCCGCGCCGGCCGCGTTGCGGAGGGTTGGGCATGGCGGCTGTGGCCACAGTCGCAACGCCTGGAGGCGCAGCGGCGGCCCGAGATCGCGCAGGTGGAACTGGCTTCGCTGGCATTGGAACTGGCCGCCTGGGGCAGTGACGACCTGCGCTTCGTCGATATCCCGCCGGCCGGTGCATTGGCCGCCGCCCGTGAACTGCTGCAGCGCCTGGGCGCGCTCAGCGACAGCGGCACGCTGACCCCGCTGGGCCGGCGCATGCTGACCCTCGGTACGCACCCGCGGCTGGCCGCGATGCTGATGGCGGCCGCCGGGGGTGTCGAACAGGCGTTGGCCTGCGATCTGGCCGCGCTGGTGGAAGCGCGCGACCCGCTGCGGCAAGGGGGGGATGCACTCGCTGCGCGGTGGCGTGCGCTGGCGGCGTTCCGCCAGGGGCGCGTGCCGCACGATGCCAACCGCGGGGGCCTGGCTGCGATCGATGCGGCCAGCAAGCAATGGCGGCGACGCCTGCGCTGTGAGGCCGCGCCCCCTGCGTCGGTCGAGGCGCATCAACTCGGTGACCTGCTCGCCCATGCATTTCCGGACCGGATTGCTGCCCGCCATCCGACCGATCCGCTGCGCTATCTGCTGGCCAATGGCCGCAGCGCGCGCCTGTTCGATCCCAGCGATCTGCGTGGCGAGCCGTGGCTGGTCGCGGTGGAGCTGCGCTACGAAGCACGCGACGCGTTGCTGCTGCGCGCCGCGCCGGTGGACGAGAACCGCCTGCGCCGTGATTTCGCCGATCACTTCAAACAGGAAGACGTGGTTCGCTGGGATGCTGAGAAGCGTGCGCTGGTCGCGCGACGCGAGACTCGATTCGATCGCATCGTGCTGGACAGCCGCTCGGCCGGTCGCGTGGATCCTGCGCACGCCGCGCAGGCGCTGACCGATGCGGTTGCCGAACTGGGGCTGGACGCATTGCCGTGGACCGAAGGGCTGCGCCAGTGGCAGGCCCGTGCACTGGCGGTGCGCGCATGGATGCCGGCGCTGGAACTGCCGGATGTCTCCGACGCAGCGCTGTTGGCGACGCTGCCGACCTGGCTGACCCCCGCATTCAACGGCAGGACCCGCCTGGACGCGCTCGACGAATCCAGCTTGGGTGAAGCGCTGAAGTCACCGCTGCCGTGGGCGCAACGCCAGCTGATCGATCGCCATGCCCCGGTCCGCATCACCGTGCCTTCGGGGATGGAGCGCCCGATCCACTACACGCTCGATGCCGATGGCGTCACGCCGCAGGCGCCGGTGCTGGCGGTCAAGCTGCAGGAACTGTTCGGCCTGAGCGACACCCCGCGCATCGCCGATGGCCGCATCCCGCTGACGCTGCATCTGCTCTCCCCGGGCGGCCGCCCGCTGCAGGTCACCCAGGACCTGCGCAATTTCTGGGCGAACACCTACGCCGAGGTGAAGAAGGAAATGAAGGGGCGGTATCCCCGGCATCCGTGGCCGGACGATCCGTGGACGGCGAACGCAACACACCGCGCCAAGCCGCGCGGCACGTGAGCAGGCCGCCCATTCCTCACCCGATGCGCGCATTCATGGCTGTCACCTGACCATCGCCCGGCACGTGGCGCGCGCAGCGCGGGGAACCGGCTACAGTCGTGATCCGGCCGTAGCAAATGGATAACACGCCCTACACGGCCACCGCGCGACACTGGATCAGAACCTTTAGGCAAGGACCCCCCATGAGCAGATTGACTGTGATTACCGACCGCGCCCTCGAGCGTGCCCTGGACATTGCCAGCAGCGCTGGTGACGGCCTCAAGCATGCCGGCAGCAACCTGCGTCACTTCGGGCCGCAGGCGACCGACTGGATCAAGACCGGTGCCGCACTCGGCGCGGTCAAGACCGGCAGCAAGGTCGCCGCCAAGGTGGTGCGCCGCAATCCGGCCGTGACCATCGCCGCCGCCGCTGTCGGCGTGGGCCTGCTGGGCTATGCGCTGTACCGCAAGCAGCAGAAGAAGAAGCTCGCCAACGGTGGGGTGGTGAACGGCCAGGCGCAGCGCATCAGCGCCCGCAACCGCCGCAACGACACCGTGGTGGACGAAACCAGCGATATCGGCAGCGACGCCTGATCCGCTGACGCGTTGCCGCACGTGCATCGAAACCGCCGGTCTCTGCCGGCGGTTTTTTATTATCCGATCTGCCGCCATTGGCCGGGTTGCAGATCGCCGATCGCATGCGCGCCCATCGAGATACGCACCAGGCGCAACGTGGGCAGGCCGACCGCCGCGGTCATGCGTCGCACCTGCCGGTTGCGGCCCTCGCGCAGCGTGATCGCCAGCCACGCATCGGGCACCGTCTTGCGGAAGCGCACCGGCGGCGTGCGCGGCCACAGTTCAGGTGGCGGCTCCAAGCGCTCGACACCGGCCGGCAATGTGGGGCCATCGTTGAGCAGCACGCCACGGCGCAGCGCCTGGAGCTGCGCATCGGTCACTGTGCCTTCCACCTGCACCCAATAGGTCTTGTCCGCCTTGTGCCGCGGATCGGTCAACTGGTGTGCCAGGCCGCCGTCATCAGTGAGCAACAGCAGGCCTTCGCTGTCGTAATCCAGCCGGCCAGCCGCGTATACCGCCGGTGGCAGCCCGAAACCGGCCAGGGTCGCGCGCGGCGGCTGGCTGCGGTCGGTGAACTGGCACAGCACGTTGAACGGTTTGTTGAAGGCGATCAGCATCGGGGCAACGGCGGCAGTGGGATGGCCCATTGTCCCATCCCCATGCCGTCGCCGCGATCCAGACGGCGTCAGCCGATGGTCTTCATCTCGACCAGGACGCGCAGGCCATGGCCCGCGCGCGGTGTCTTACTTGCCCGGCTTCACGAAGCGCAGCGTCATGCGGTCGCTTTCGCCGATCGCCTGGAACTTGGCCTCATCGGCCGCGTCATGCTGGTTGGTCGGCGGCAGCGTCCACACGCCGTTCGGATAATCCTTGGTGTCGCGCGGGTTGGTGTTGATCTCGCTGCTGCCGGCCAGTTCGAAACCGGCGGCCTTGGCCATCGCGATCACCTGCTGCTGGCCCACGTAACCGGTCTTGTCGTCTGCCGGTACATCGGCCTTGGCACGGTGTTCCACCACGCCAAGCACGCCGCCCGGCTTGAGCACCGAGAAGAAGCCCTTGAACATGCCTTCGGCCTGGCCGCTGCTGCGCCAGTTATGCACGTTGCGGAAGGTCAGCACCACGTCCGCCGAGTTGGCCGGGCCGAACACCGGAGCCTTCGGGTCGTAAGCCACCACACGGCTTTTGCCGAACACGGCAGCGTTGCCGGCAAATTTCTTGTCCAGCCCATCGCGGCTGCGCTGCTGGTAGTCGCGGCCACGTCCCTCCGCCACGGCCATCGGGTCGACCACGGCGGCCACGTACTGGCCCTTGTCGTGCAGCAGCGGCGCCAGGATTTCCGAATACCAGCCGCTGCCCGGAGTGACTTCGATGACGGTCTGGCCCGGCGCGACACCGAAGAACGACAGCGTCTGCGCCGGATGGCGGTAGGCATCGCGTTTGACGTTGGCCGGATCGCGGCGACTGTCCTGCACGGCCTTCTGCACGGCCGGGGTGATCGCGACCTGCGCGTTCGGACCGGCGGGCTTGATCGCCATCGCGGGCGCGGCAAGCATCAGGGTGGAGACAGTGAACAGGCAGGCACAGGTCAACGAACGGGCTTTCATCGGCGGGGCTTCCAGTAACGGGATGCGGCGAGACTAGCAGCCAAGCGTGCACAGGTGTTCACAAAGCGTTAGTGCGACGCAGCAATCCAGAACACTGTTTTGTGCCTGCTGCCGCAACGCTGTCACCCCCCCGGCCGTATCCTGTGGAAACGATTCCCAGGGAGAACATCACCCATGACTGCTACGCGCGAACTCGGTCGTTCCGGCCTCCATGTCGCCCCCATCGCCTTCGGCGGCAATGTCTTCGGCTGGAGTGCGGACGAGAAGACCTCCTTCGCCCTGCTCGATGCCTTCGTCGAGGCCGGCTTCAACCTGGTCGATACCGCCGATGTCTATTCGGCATGGGTGCCCGGTAACCAGGGGGGCGAGTCGGAAACCATTCTGGGCCGCTGGTTCAAGCACAGCGGCAAGCGTGACAAGGTGGTGCTGGCGACCAAGGTGGCCAAGTGGTCCGAACACCCGGGCCTGTCGGCCGACAACATCACCGCCGCCGTGGAGGATTCGCTGCGCCGCCTGCAGACCGACGTGATCGATCTGTACCAGGCGCACGAAGATGATGAATCCACCCCGCTGGAATCCACGCTGGCCGCCTTCGGTCGCCTGATCGAACAGGGCAAGGTGCGCGCGATCGGTGCCTCCAACTACAGCGCCGAGCGCCTGCGCGATGCCTTGAGGGTCTCGGCCGACTACAAACTGCCGCGCTATGAAACGCTGCAGCCGGAGTACAACCTGTACGACCGCGCCGGTTACGAAGCCGGGCTGGAAGCGGTAGTGCGCGAAGCGCAGCTCAGCGTGATCAGCTACTACTCGCTGGCCAGCGGCTTCCTCAGCGGCAAGTACCGCAGTGCCGCCGATGCGGGCAAGAGCAGCGCGCGCGGCCAGAGCGTGGTGGACAAGTACGTCAATCCGCGTGGCCTGCGCATCCTGGGCGCACTGGACGACATCGCCAGCACGCATGGCGTGAGCCCGTCGCAGATCGCGATCGCGTGGTTGATCGCCCGTCCAGGCATCACCGCGCCGATCGTCAGCGCCACCAGTGTCGAGCAGTTGCACGATGTGCTGGCCGCCGCGAAGGTCGCGCTGTCGGCGCAGGATGTGCAGCAGCTGGATGCGGCGAGCGCCGAACAGGCCTGAGCCCACCGCCACGTATGACGTACAGCCGCCGCAGGGCGGCTGTTTCCGTGTGGGGCGGGCGCTCGGTTTCCGGCCCGGCCGAGCGCCCTCGCCTTATCGGCTGGCCCGGCTGTCTTCGGCGACCAGCGCGTGGTGCAGGCTGACCCCGGCGCGCACGCCTTCGGCACTGGCCAGGCTGATGTTGCCGACCAGCGTTGCATCGCCTGCGGCGTAGATGCCGGGCACGCTGGTCTGCTTGCCCGGGTCGACCTGGACCAGCACGCCGATCGGGCTGTTCTCCAGCACGCAGCCCAGCTGTTCCACCAGGGGTGTCGCCATGTGCTGGCGCGCGGTGACGAACAGCGCGCGCAGTTCAACCCGGCGGCCATCGGCGAGCACGGCAGCGCTCAGCGCCGGAGCCTCGCCTTCGAGACCGATCACGGCCTCGTGCTCGATGCTGACCCCGCGGTGCTGCAGGGCAGCGCGTTCTTCCGGTGCCAGTGTCATGCCGTGCGCGAACAGGGTGACGTTGCCCCAGTCCGCGAGCAACGCGGCCATCGTCGCGGATTTCTCATGCCCGCCCAGCAGGCCGATCGCGCCGCCGCCGATTTCATAGCCATGGCAGTACGGGCAGTGCACCACGCTGTGGCCCCAGCGCTCGGCCAGGCCGGGCAGTTCGGGCAGTTCATCGGCGATGCCGGTGGCCAGCAGCAGCTTGCGCGTGGCCCAGGTGTCACCGTTCGCGGTGCCGACCACGAAACCATCCACGGTCGGCTCGGCCGTGCTGACCGTATCGTTGACCCAGCGCACCGTCGGGTAGTCCAACAGCTGCGCCTTGGCGTTGCGCAGCAGCTCGGCACCGGCGATGCCATCCTGGCCCAGCACGCCCTGGGAATGGGCGGCGAAGCGGTTGCGGGGCAGGCCGCTGTCGATCACCAGGATCTCGCGGCGCGCACGCGCCAGGATCAGGGCAGCGGACAGGCCGGCGAAGCTGCCGCCGACGACAATCGCATCAAACCTCATGGGGAACTCCTGCAGCATGGTGGGCCAGGTGGCGGGCGAATTCCTCGCCCAGCGTGGCCAGGGTGGTGTCACGCAGGCGGGCCTCGAGCAGCGCCTGGGCCTGGCGGTAACTGTCGTCCAGCGCCTCGTTGACCACGCGCTGCACCGGGCAGCCGCGCCCGGTCTCGCGCGCGCCGGTGTGCAGCAGGGCGGGCGCACCGATGGCGACATACACGTCGTGCAGGGTGATCTGCGCCGGCTCCCGGGCGAGTTGGGCGCCACCCCCGTGGCCACGCACGGTGGTCACCAGGCCGCCTTTGTTCAGGGCCGACAGCAGACGGCGGATCACCACGGGATGGGTCGGCAGGCAGGTGGCGAGCTGCTCGGAGGTGCGCGGACCGTCCTGGCCGACCAGATGGGCCATCACGTGCAACGCGTCTGAGAACTGGTTGCTGGATTTCATGTAACTACGTTAGTTACATATTGGTTGCATGTCCAGTCCTGTTTCGTTCCATATGCGACCAAAATTAATCTACACGCCATCGTCACAACGTTTAATGGAACGGTAACCGTGATTGGCGTCGCACTTCAGCCTGCTTTAGGCAGACCGATACCGCATTGCCCTTCCCCACTTTTCATTTCCCATGACGTCCTCCGCACCGGCGCGTCCACGCGCCCTGAGTCTTCAATTCAAACTGCTGGGCGCGCTGTCGCTCGGCCTGGTCATCATCGTGCTGGCCGCCCTGGCCGGGCTGGGGTCGGCCTGGCGGAACCTGTCGGCCGAGGTGCCCGTCGAGGTCGCCCGCAAAGCGCAGGCCGAGCTGCTGCAGCGCGAGTTCCGGCTGCAGGTGCAGGAGTGGAAGAACGTCTTGATCCGGGGCGCCGATGATGCGCTGCGCGAGCGCCACCTGGCGGCGTTCGATGCGGAAGGACGCCGCATTGAAGCCCTGGCCGGCACGCTGGCGACCAGCCGCGATGAACAGACACGCACGCTGGCCAACCGGTTCCTGGCCGAGCACCGCGCATTGGAGGCCCGCTACCGCGGCGCGTTGGAGGCATTCGCGGCCAGTGGCTATGACACCCAGGCCGGCGACGCGCTGGTGCGCGGCGCCGACCGCGCCGTGGGCGCCACGCTGGATGCCTTGGCCGCGCGCGCCAGCGAACGAGCCGAGTACGAGACCGGTGCAACGGCCGAGCGCGCCCGCGCCGCGCTGGTCGCCTCGGCCATGGTCACGGCGCTGGCGGCGCTGGTGCTGCTGGCCGTGCTCACCCTGTGGCTGCGGCGCGCGGTGATCGCCCCGGTGGTCGCGGTCGAAGCCGCAGCCCGCGCGGTGGCACGCGGCGATCTGGAGCATGTGGTGGTGGTGCGCAGCGGCGATGAGATCGGTCGCCTTGGCACCGCGATGCGCGAGGTTACCCAGACCCTGAAGGGCGTGCTGGCCGCGCAGGCGACGATGGCGCAGCGCCACGACGCCGGTGAGATCAGCTACCGCATGGACGCCACGGCATTTCCGGGCGGCTATGGGCAGATGGTCAGCGACACCAACACCCTGGTCGCCAACCACATCCAGGTGAAGCTGCGGGCGATCGAGATCATGGGCCACTACGCGGTCGGTGATCTATCGGTGGACATGGAACGCCTGCCCGGCGAGAAGGCGGTGATCACCCAGGCGCTGGATACCGCCAAGGCCAACCTCGGTGCCATCAATGCCGAGATCAAACGATTGGCGGCGGCAGCGGCCGTGGGCGATTTCAGCCAGCGCGGCGATGAGGCACGCTACCAGCACGACTTCGGCGAGATGGTCGGCGGCCTCAACCGCCTGATGCAGACCACCGAGCAGGATCTGGGCGAGGTCTCGCGCGTGCTGCAGGCGATCGCCGGGGGTGATCTCAGCGCGCGCATGCGCGGCGACTTCCACGGGGTGTTCGCGCGCATGCGCGATGACATGGCGCGTACCACCGGTCAGCTGACCACCATCGTCGGCGACATCAAGCACGCCGCGCAATCGATCCAGACCGCCGCCGGCGAGATCGCCGCGGGCAACAGCGACCTGTCGCGCCGTACCGAACAGCAGGCCGCCAACCTGGAAGAAACCGCCGCCTCGATGGAGGAACTCACCTCCACCGTGCGCCAGAACGCCGAGCACGCGCGCCAGGCCAACCAGCTCTCGCTCAACGCCGCCTCGGTCGCCTCGCAAGGCGGTGAGGTGGTCGGCCAGGTGGTCACGACGATGGGGGCGATCCAGGCCTCGTCGCGGCAGATCGCCGAGATCATCAGCGTCATCGACGGCATCGCGTTCCAGACCAACATCCTGGCGCTCAACGCTGCCGTGGAAGCGGCGCGCGCCGGCGAGCAGGGCCGCGGCTTTGCGGTGGTCGCCAGCGAAGTGCGCACGCTGGCGCAGCGCTCGGCCAGCGCGGCCAAGGAGATCAAGGGGCTGATCGATCAATCCGTCGCCGATGTCGACAGCGGTGCCGCGCTGGTGCAGCAGGCCGGGCAGACCATGGGCGAGATCGTCGGCAGTGTGCAGCGCGTCACCGACATCATGGCCGACATCGCAGCGGCCTCGCAGGAACAGTCCGCCGGGATCGAGCAGGTCAACCAGACGGTGGTGCAGATGGACGAGACCACGCAGCAGAACGCAGCGCTGGTGGAAGAAGCTTCGGCGGCAGCGCGCAGCATGGAAGAGCAGGCGCTGGCCCTGAACGCGGCGGTGGATGTGTTCGTGCTGGATGCCGGGCGCGGTGCGGTGACCGGATTGGCGCGCGCGGCGTGATGCAGCCGTAGTGCCGGCCGCTGGCCGGCAACCGCACGCAGTGGGCATCGCGAGGGAGCCGGCCAGCGGCCGGTACTACCGGACGTAAGGGGTACCCACCATGGCCTCGGCCAGGTGATCGAGGAAGGAGCTGATCCGCGCCGAGACCGCCGTGTTGCGGTAGTACACGGCGTGGATCGGCTGGCGGACCTCCACGGTGATATCCGGCAGCACCTGCACCAGGGCGCCGGCTTCGCGGTCACGGTGGGTCATGAAATCAGACAGGCTGACGATCCCGACCCCTTCCAGCGCCAGCCGGCGCAGTGTTTCGCCGCTGGAGACCGCCACCGCCGGGCGCACGTGCAGCAGCGCGTCGGTCGCGCCGGGCAGCGGCCAGTGGTTGAGCGAGTCAGGCTCGTTGAAGCCGAGCAGGGTGTGCTCGGTCAGTGCCGCCACGTCGCGCGGGGTGCCGTGCTGCTCCAGATACGCCGGGCTGGCCATCACGCGCAGCCGGCTGTGGGCCAGCGGCCGCGCATGCAGGGTGGAATCGGCCAATGGCCCGATACGGATGGCCACATCGGTGCGCCGCTCCAGCAGATCGATGTAGCGCTCGCTGCTGTTGAGCTCCAGCGCCACTTCGGGATAGCGCGCGCGGTAGCTGGCCACCAGCGGGGCGATCACGTGCAGGACGAACGGCATCGCCGCATCCACGCGCAGGCGCCCGGCCGGTCGCTGACGGCGTGCGGCGATCTGCTCTTCGGCCGCTTCCACCGAGGCCACGATCGCGCGGGCCTGGGCCAGGAAAGCGTCGCCCTCCTCGGTCAGCTGCAGGCGACGGGTCGTCCGCGTGAGCAGGGTGGTGCCGAGCTTTTCTTCCAGCCGACCCAGCGCGCGGCTGACCCCGGAGGTGGTCTGGCCCAGCTGTTCGGCGGCGGCGGTGATCGACCCGCTGTCGATCACGGCGATGAAGGCCTGCATCTCATCGAGGGTGGTTTTCATGGCGGCGGCCCGGCGGAGAGGCTCCATTATTGACCATGGAGCAACAGTGATTGGCGTGAAGGCCGCTTTTTCCGCAAGAGTGCGGCGCGCAGACTGCGCAGCCTCACTCCCCACCGGTATCCGTCCATGTCCCGTGGTATCCCCTTGGCCTTGTTGGCGTTGACGCTGGGTGCGTACGCCATCGGCACGACTGAATTCGTCATCGTCGGCCTGATCCCGACGATCGCCGCCGACCTCGGCGTCACCCTGCCCTCGGCCGGCCTGCTGGTGTCGCTGTATGCGCTTGGCGTGGCGGTCGGTGCGCCGGTGCTCACCGCGCTGACCGGCCGGGTGCCACGCAAGACCCTGCTGGTCGCGCTGATGCTGCTGTTCACCCTCGGCAATGTGATCGCCTGGATGGCTCCGGGCTACGGCTCGCTGATCGTGGCGCGCGTGCTGACCGGCCTGGCGCACGGTGTGTTCTTCTCGATCGGCTCGATCATCGCCACCTCGGTGGTGCCCAAGGAAAAGGCCGCCAGCGCGATCGCGATCATGTTCACCGGCCTCACCGTGGCGCTGGTCACCGGCGTGCCGCTGGGCACCTTCATCGGCCAGCACCTGGGCTGGCGGGCCACCTTCCTGGCCGTGGCCGCGCTCGGCGTGATCGCGCTGATCGGCAGCCTGCTGTTCGTGCCGCGCAACCTGCAGCGCAGCGCTCCGGCCACGTTCGGCCAGCAGCTCGCCGTGCTCGCACAGCCGCGCCTGCTGCTGGTGTATGCGATCACCGCACTCGGCTACGGCGGCACCTTCCTCTCCTTCACCTACCTGGCCTCGATCCTGCAGGACGTGACCGGTTTCTCGGCCAATGCGGTCAGTGGCGTGCTGCTGGTCTACGGCGTGTCGGTGGCGATCGGCAACCTGTGGGGCGGCCGCCTGGCCGACCGCCGCGGCCCGATCCCGGCCCTGAAGCTGATCTTCGCGTTGCTGGCCGCCGTGCTGTTCTTGCTTACCTTCACCGCCTACAACACCTGGTTGGTGCTGCTGACCGTGCTCGCGCTGGGTGCGGTGGCGTTCGGCAACGTGCCGGGCCTGCAGGTGTACGTGGTCAAGCAGGCACAGCGGTTCGCCCCGCAGGCCGCCGACGTGGCGTCGGGCCTGAACATCGCCGCCTTCAACGTCGGCATCGCGCTCGGTGCTTCGCTGGGGGGCCTGGTGGTCGATCACTTCGGCCTGATGCATACCCCGTGGCTGGGCGCGCTGGTGGTGATGGGCGCCTTTGGCCTGACCGCGTTGAGCGGCCGCCTGGACCGCCGCGATGGGGTGGCCGACCGCGCCGAAGGCATCGCCGTGAGTGCGCATTGAGGGATCCCGGTCGCGGACCCGTGACAGCAGCCGACCAACGGTCGGCTCTACCTGACAGCCGACCAACGGTCGGCTCTACCTGACAGCCGAGCAACGATTCGTTCCACGCAACCACAGCCGACCAACGGTCGGCTCTACCGTCGCTTTACGGTGCACGGCGTAGCCTGCACCTCACCCCATGAAGGAGTTTCCATGAGCATTCCCGCCTTCGGCCTCGGCACCTTCCGCCTGAAGGGCCAGACCGTGATCGACTCGGTGCGCAACGCACTGGACGTCGGCTACCGCGCCATCGATACCGCGCAGATCTACGAGAACGAAGCCGAGGTCGGCCAGGCCATCGCCGAGTCCGGCGTGGCGCGCGAAGCTCTGTTCCTGACCACCAAGATCTGGATCGCCAACTTCCACCACGACGCGCTGCTGGAGAGCCTGCGCGAGAGCCTGCGCAAGCTGCGCACCGACCACGTCGAGCTGACCTTGATCCACTGGCCGTCGCCGAAGGATGCGGTGCCGATGGCCGAGTATCTCGGTGCACTGGCCGAGGCCAAGTCGCAGGGCCTGACCCGCCAGATCGGCATCTCCAACTTCACCATCGCCCAGACCCACCAGGCCATCGAGATCCTCGGTGCCGATGCGATCGCGACCAACCAGATCGAAGTCCACCCCTACCTGCAGAACCGCGCGCTGATCGCGTTCCTGAAGGAACAGGGCATCGCTGTCACCGCCTACATGAGCCTGGCCTACGGCGAAGTGCTCAAGGAACCGGTGATCCAGGCCATCGCCGCGCGCCGCCAGGCCACCCCGGCCCAGGTCGCGTTGGCGTGGGCGTTGCAGCAGGGCTTTGCGGTGATTCCGTCCTCGACCAAGCGCGACAACCTGGCCGGCAACCTGTTGGCCGCCGATCTGCGCTTGAGCGATGAGGACATGGCGCAGATCGCCACGCTGGATCGCGGGCATCGCCTGGCGAACCCTGAGGCGATTGCGCCAGCCTGGGATTGACCGGTAGCGCCCGACCGTTGGTCGGGCGTGGTGGGCATGCCGACCAACGGTCGGCACCTACCCCTGCAACCACGCGCGCAGTGCCGCGCTGACCTCGTCGGGCTTCTCCATCGGGGCCAGATGGCCACAATCGGGCAGCACCACCAGGGTTGAATCCGGCACCAGCGCATGCATCGCCTCGCTGATCGCCAGCGGGGTGATGCGGTCGTTCGCACCGCATACGATCAACAGCGGATCGCGGTATCCGACCAGCACGTCATGGCCATCCACCCGGTCCAGTGCGCTCTGGCGCAGGAACACCTCCGCGCCCAGCCGCGCGGTCATGTCGCGTACGCGCTGCACCAGCACATCGTCATCCAGCCGCGAGGCATCGATGTAGCTGCGCATCAACGTGTCACCGAAGCCGTGGAATTTTCCGGGCAGCCGCACGCTTGCCTGCTGCGTCCTCCGTTGCGCGGCGCGCTCGGGCGAGTCGGCATGGATCGAGGTATCGATCAGTGCCAGCCGCAGCACCCGCTCCGGCGCGGTGCGCAGAATCTGCTGGGCGACGAAACCGCCGAGGGAGAAACCGGCCAGGGCAAAGCGCGCCGGTGCCTGCGCCAGCACGTCATCGACCACGGCCTGCATCGTCTCGCCGCGGGTCTGGTCGCCCACGATGCAGTCGGCGATATCGGACAGGTCGGCGATCTGCGCACGCCAGAGTTCAGCGTCGTTGAGCAGGCCGGGGAGCAGCAGCAGGGGGAGGCGGTCGGTCATCCCGTATTGTCGCCCCGCCCACGTGCACGCGCCGTACCGCGATCGGCTCAGTGCGTTGCAGGATCGGGCGCCTGCGGCACCTGTACGTCCTGCACCGGCAGGGTCACCACCATCACCGTCGAATCGTCCGGGTCGAGCCGGGTCTTGAAGCCCAGGCTCTGGCACATCGCCAGCATGGTGCTGTTCTCGCGCAGCACCTGGCCTTCGATGATGTTCAGGCCCAGCCATTGCGCGTACTCGATCATGATCGCCATCAACCGCCAACCGATGCCGTGGCCCTTGAGGTCGGAGCGGATCAGGATGCCGTACTCGCCACGGTCGTAGTCCGCATCGGCGTGCAGGCGCACCGCGCCGAGCATGTCGCCGCTGCGCGGGTCGATGGCCACCAGCGCGATGGAACGCGCGTAGTCGAGCTGGGTCAGGCGCGCGATGAACTCGTGGCTGAAGTGCTTCACCGACTGGAAGAAGCGCAGCCGCAGGTCGTCATCGGTGACGCGCGCGAAGAAGGCACGGAACAGCGCGTCGTCCTCGGGGCGGACCGGGCGTACAAAGGCGGGGGCGCCGTCGGACAGGGTGATGGTGCGCTCCCACTCCTTCGGGTACGGAAACACCGCGAAACGGGGGTGGCCGCGGCCCTTGTGCAGTTTGCGCGACGGTTCGATCGCCACGCGCGCATCGAGTGCGATCACGCCGTCGCGGTCAGCCAGCAGCGGATTGATGTCGAGCGTGCGGATCTCGGGGATGTCGGCGGCAAGCTGGGCGAGCTTGACCAGGATCAGCGCAACCGCGCGTTCGTCGGCGGCCGGAACATCGCGGTACGCCTTGAGGATGCGTGAGACCCGCGTGCGGCCGATCAGTTCATGCGACAGGCGCAGGTCCAGCGGTGGCAGGGCGATCGCCTTGTCGTCGATCACTTCGACCGCAGTGCCGCCACGGCCGAACACGATCACCGGGCCGAAGGTCGGGTCATCGGCGATACCCGCGATCAACTCACGCGCCTTGGGCCGCACGATGGTCGGCTGCACCAGCACGCCATCGATACGCGCATCGGGCCGCTTTTCATGCGCGCGCGCGATGATGGAGGTCGCCGCCGCATGCACGGATTGCAGGGTACCGAGGTTCAGACGCACGCCGTCGACATCGGACTTGTGCGGGATGTCGGCCGAGAACACCTTGATCGCCACCGTGGCGCCCTGCTCCAGCAATGGCTGGGCCAGGTCCATCGCCTCGTGGGCATCACGGGCCTGCATCACCGGCGCGGACGGAATGCCGTAGGCGCTGAGCAGCTGGTGGGTGGCGATCGGGTCCAGCCACTGCTGGCCGGCGGCCAGTGCGGTCTCCACCAGCGCGCGCGCCCCGGCGGTATCGACCACGAAATCCTCGGGCAGGCTGGGCGGGGTTTCCATCAACGCGGCCTGCGCGTCGCGGTAGCGCACCAGATGCTGGAAGCCGCGCACGGCCTCGGCTTCGGTCGGGTAGGTCGGCACGCGCGCGGCATTGAGCGTGGCGGTGGCACGATCGTCGTTGCCCAGCCACACCGCGAACACCGGCTTGTCGCGGTGGTGGCGCGGGCGCAGGCCGAGCGTGCGGGTCAGGGCCTGCGCGGCATCGGCCGAGGAGGTGAACGCGGTCGGCACGTTGACCACCAGCACGGCGTCGTTCTCGGTATCGGACATCAGCGCTTCGATCGCCGCGGCGTAGCGGTCGCCATCGGCATCGACCACGATGTCGACCGGATTGCTGCGCGACCAGCCTTGCGGCAGCACCGCATCGAGCTGGGCGACGGTGGCCGGCGACAGCTCGGCCAGGCTGCCGCGCAGGGCCAGCAGCTGGTCCACCGCCAGCCGCCCCACCCCACCGCCGTTGCTCAGGATCGCCAGGCGACGGCCCGGGAAGGTGCCGAGCCGGCCCAGTGTTTCGGCCGCGGTGAACAGCTCATCCAGCGCGCTGACGCGCAGCAGGCCCGCACGGTTGAATGCCGCACCGTACACCGCATCGGCGCTGGCCAGCGCCTGCACGTGGGTATCGGCATCGGGATTGATGCGGAGGTGGCGGCCGGATTTGACCACCACCACCGGCTTGGCGCGCGCAGCGGCACGCGCGGCGGACATGAACTTGCGCGCATCGCGGATGTGCTCGACGTACAGCAGGATCGCGCGGGTGCGGTAATCGGTGGCGAAGTAATCGAGCAGATCGCCGAAGTCGACATCCAGGGTGTCGCCGAGCGAGACCACGGCAGAGAAACCGACCGAGCGCGCCACGCCCCACTCCACCAGGGCCGCGGCAATCGCACTGGATTCGGAGATCAGGGCCAGATCGCCGGCCTGCGGGAAGTGCGCGGCGATGCTGGCGTTCAAGCGTGCATGCGGCGCGATCACGCCCAGGCAGTGCGGGCCGAGAATACGCAGGCCCTTGGGCCGGGCGGCGGCCTCCACCTGCGCGGCCAGCGAGCCCGGGCCTTCGCCCAGGTTGGCCGTCAGAATGATCGCCGCGCTGACACCGCGCTCGGCGGCCGTGGCCACCACCTGCGGCACGATGCTGGCCGGGGCGGTGATCACCACCAGCTCGGGCACCCAGTCCAGATCCTTGAGCCGCTTCACGGTGCGGATGCCGTCGATCTCGCTGTAACGCGGATTGATCCAGGCCACCTTGCCGGTGAAGCCGGTGCCGCGCAGATTGCGCATCACCGCGCGGCCAGCGGAGCGTTCACGTGGGCTGCCGCCGATCACGGCGACCGACTGCGGGCGGAAGACGGCTTGCAGGTGGTAGGTGCTCATGCGATCAGACAGTAACAGGGACGGGGGTGGTTATTAACCACCCCCCGTCCCTGTCAAAGGAGGGTGCCGCGCAGGATCATCGCGGCGATGCTGAAGTAGATGACCAGGCCGGTAACATCGACCAGCGTGGCCACGAACGGGGCCGAGGCGCTGGCCGGGTCGAAGCCCAGGCGCTTGAGGATGAAGGGCAGCATCGAGCCGGACAGCGAGCCGAAGGTGACGATGCCGACCAGGGCCGCGCCGATGGTCAGTGCCAGCAGCTGCCAGTGCTCGCCGTAGTCGTGCAGGCCCAGCAGCTGCCAGGACACGATGCGGATGATCGCCAGCACGCCCAGGATCGCGCCCAGGGTGATGCCGGTCGGCACCTCGCGCAGCGCCACCTTCCACCAGTCACGCAGGCGCAGCTCGCGCAGGGCCAGGCTGCGGATCAGCAGCGAAGTGGCCTGCGAGCCGGAGTTGCCGCCCGAGCTCATGATCAGCGGGATGAACAGCGTCAGCACCACCGCGCGTGCCAGCTCGTCCTCGTAGTGCTGCATCGCGCTGGCAGTCAACATTTCGCCGAGGAACAGCACGCTCAGCCAGCCGGCCCGCTTGCGCAGCATCTCGAAGAAGCCGATCTGCATGTACGGCTTTTCCAGCGCCTCCATACCGCCGAACTTGTGCACGTCCTCGGTGGATTCTTCGATCAGGGCATCGAGGATGTCATCCACCGTAACGATGCCAAGCACATGGTGCTGCGCGTCGACCACCGGAATCGCGAGCAGGTCGTGGCGGCGGATCAGCTGCGCCACCTCTTCCTGATCCAGCTGCACCTCCACCGTTACCGGCGGGTTGACCTGGGCAACGTCGAGGATGGGTTCCTCGGGCAGTCCGGTGATCAGCCGGCGCATGGTCACCACCTGCACCAGCGCGCGGGTGTGCGGGTCCAGCACATAGATCGCGTAGACGGTCTCGCGGGTGCGCTCGACCTCGCGGATGTGCTGCAGGGTGCGGCCGACCGTCCAGTCCGAGGGCACGCTGACGAACTCGGTGGTCATCAGCGCGCCGGCGGTGTGCGCCGGGTAGCTCAGCAACTGCTGGATCGCCTTGCGCGCCTCCGGGCTGAGCAGCGGGATCAGGCGCGCGCGCTCGTCCTCGTCCAGCTCGTGGACGATATCGGTGGCGCGGTCATCGGCCATCAGCCCGAGCAGGGCGGCGGCGCGGGCCACCGGCATGGCCGCCACGAGATCGCCGCCGCGGTTGAGCTCGGGCTGCTCGAGCATCTTCACCGCGCGCGGCAACGGCAACGCGGCCAGCGTGTCGGCGGCGCGCGACAGGCTCAGCGTGTTGAGGAATTCCACCGCATCGGCGGTGTTGAAATTATCGAGGGGTGCGCTCAACGAGGCGGCATCGGCCACCGGGCGCAGCAGGTCTTTCTGGTTCATCGTATTCGCCTGTGGGTATCGCATTGCGCGACGCCAACGCTGGCGAACCGACCCGTGTCAGGCGGTGGCCATCGCTGGCGTCGAGCAAGGTCGACTTCTACTGTCGCTGGACATGGGTTGGGGACTCCGGAAGGGTTTACTGCCGACGGCGGACGCCAGCAGCGGCGGGCAGTCTGGACCCGGGTGTGACGCAGGTCAACCCTTGTGCGGGACGCCGTTCCGGTGGGAGTCGCCTTCCGCACCCATCGCGGTCGCATAATGGCGCGTGGCCCCGGCCACAGGCCCCGGTCCGCCCGGGGAGGCTTTCCACCCGCACGGCACACGACCCCATGAGCAGGTTCCCCCATGCATAGCGGCGCGCTCGAGCTGGCCCTGGTGCTGCTGCTGGCCGCGGTGATCGCGGTGCCGGTGTTCAAAAAACTCGGCCTGGGCGCGGTGCTTGGGTATCTGGCGGCTGGCGTGGTGCTCGGCCCGGATGGCCTGGGTTTCGTGCAGGACGCTGACCGCATCCTCAGCGCCGCCGAGATCGGCGTGGTGATGCTGCTGTTCGTGATCGGCCTGGAGCTGTCGCCCGCCCGCCTGAAGGTGATGCGCCGCTCGGTGTTCGGTGCCGGCGCACTGCAGGTCGCGCTGAGTGCCCTCGTGCTGGGCAGCCTGCTGATGCTGGATCACTTCCAGTGGAAGAGCGCGTTGATCGTCGGCATCGCGCTGGCATTGTCCTCCACGGCGGTCGGGCTGCAGCTGCTGTCCGAACACAAAGCGATCAACAGCGATTACGGGCGCCTGGGCTTCGCCATCCTGCTCTTCCAGGATCTGATCGCGATCCCGTTGCTGGCGGCGATTCCGCTGCTCGGCGGTGCGCGCAACGACACTCTGCAGTGGAACGACGTGGCGATCGCGATCGGCGCGCTGGCGGTGGTGATCCTGTGCGGACGGCCGGTGCTGCGCCGGCTGTTCAACATCATCGCGCGCACGCGCAGCCCGGAGGTGTTCACCGCCACCGCGCTGCTGGTCGTGCTCGGCACCGCATGGTTCATGCAGGAGGCCGGGCTGAGCCCGAGCCTGGGCGCGTTCCTGGCCGGTGTGCTGTTGTCCGATTCGGAATTCCGCCACGAGCTGGAATCGCAGATCGAACCGTTCAAGGGCCTGCTGCTCGGCCTGTTCTTCATCGCCGTGGGCATGGGCATCGACCTGGACCGCATCGTCGCCGAGCCGATGATGATCGCCGCCGGCGTGGCGATCCTGCTGGTGGTCAAGTTCGGCCTGCTGTTCGGCATCGGCAAGCTGGCCAAGCTGCGCACGCGCCACGCGGTGCTGCTGGGCAGCGTGCTGTGGCTGGGCGGCGAGTTCGCCTTCGTGGTGTTCAACGAAGCCCAGCGCGCGCACCTGCTTGGCAGTGCCAACCATGATCGGCTGGTGGCGATCGTCGGCCTGTCGATGGCGATCACGCCGCTGTTGATGATCGGCCTGATCCGCCTGCTGGGCCGCGATGACGGTCCCGAGGCGCCGGCCCAGCCCGCCGACAAGGTCGACATCACCGATGTACAGCCGCAGGTGATGATCGCCGGCATGGGCCGCTTCGGCCAGGTGGTGGCGCGCCTGCTGACCGCGCAGAAGATCCCGTTCGTGGCGCTGGAGTCCAATCCGGATACGGTCTCGGACCTGCGCCGCTTCGGCAACAAACTCTATTACGGCGACCCCACCCGGCCGGAGATGCTGCGCGCCGCCGGCGGCGAGCACATCCGCGTATACGTGGTCACACTGGATGATCCGGACGCCAACATGCGGGCCACGCGGCTGATCCGGCGCATGTATCCCGATGCGGTGGTGCTGGTGCGCGCACGCAACCGCCAGCATGCGTGGCGGCTGATGGACATGTCCGCCGAGCCGTTCCGCGAGGTGTTCGGCACCAGCCTGGAACTGAGCGAACGGATGCTGATCGCGCTCGGCATGTCGGTGGAGACCGCACGCAGCCATGTGCAGCGCTTCCGCGAGCATGACGAGAAGCTGCTGCGCGATCAGTACCTTGTCTACGACGACGAAGCGGCGGTGATCCAGACCTCGCGCGATGCGCGCGCGGACCTGATGCATCTGTTCGAGGCGGATGCGGAGAGTGATGGGAAGGGTGTGGACGGCAACCCGCCGCGTTGATGAACCTGCAGGTGCACCTGCCCGTGCCTCATTGAGCGCTGCCGGCCAGCGGCCGGCACTACCAGGCGGGGCTCAGCCGTTATCGCGCAGGAACCGGGCCATCGAGGACACGCCCGGTACCAGCGGTTCGAATTCGCCGGCGACGTCGATGAAACCACGCATCACCGCGATCTCGCGCGGGCTGCGGTTGAGTGCGTCGCGCACGTCCGGGTCGGCGCCGGCACGCAGCAGGCGCTGCACCAGCAGCGGCAGGCCGTGCAGGGCCGCCAGATGCAGCGGGCCGAAGCCACGCGGATCCCGCACGTCCAGCGAGACCTCTTCGTCCAGCAGGCGCTCCACCGCGGCGAGCACGATCTGCTCGTCGCAGGCGGTGCCCGGTTCGGCGCGGGCGCCGAGCAGCAGCAGCAACGGCGTGACCGAGCCGGCGGCGGCCTGGTCCGGTTCGGCGCCGGCCAGCAGCAGGGTGTCGAGCAGGGCCAGCAGACGCGAGCGGTCGCGCGCACTGAAACCGTATAGCGCGGCGCAGTGCAGCGGGCCGAGCTGCTGGGCATCGCCCGCATGGACGTTGGCACCGGCGGTGAGCAGACGCGAAACAATGTCCGGCAGGCCCAGCGCCGAGGCCAGCATCAGCACGGTGACCCCGCCCGGCAGGCGGTATTCCAGTTCGGCACCGGCATCGAGCAGGGCCGAGACGATATCGATCTGGCGCATGCTGACCGCCGCCGACAGCGGCGTCGCACCGCTGGCCGCGGCGTGCTGCGGATTCGCACCACGGGTGAGCAGCAGGTCGACCACGGCCAGGTGCCCGCCACCGGCGGCACGCAGCAGCGCGGTGCAGCCTTGGGCGTCGACCACATCCACGGCGAAACCGAGATCGATCAGGCGACGCACGGCATCGGCGTCACCGGCCATCGCGGCCGCCGGCAGGTCGCCGTCGCGCAACGCGCGGCGCGGCAGCGGCCACACCCGCCAGTCCAGCCAGTCGGCCAGATCGCGGCGGCCGATCGACAGCGCCACGCCCAGCGGGGTCTGGCCGTCGGCGGCGCGGGCTTCGGGTGAGGCGCCCTGCTGCACCAGCAGCTTGATCGAGCCTTCGCGCGCGAGCGCGGTGGCCAGATGCAGGGCGGTCATGCCATGGCTGTCGCGCGCTTCGCGGTCCACGCCTTGAGTGAGCAGCGCCTGCTGCAGCCGCAGCCAGCCCAGCCGCACGGCCAGCGACAGCGGCGGATCGCCGGCCGGCGATGGCGCGAACGGATCCGCGCCGCGTTCCAGCAGTTCAAGTGCAAGCTGTTCCAGCCCGCGTGAGGCGTGGTCGTGCTGGGCGCAGGCGCTCAGCAGACGCGCCAGGCCACCGCGACCGGCCGGGGACACGCCACGGCGCAGCAGCACCTGCAGCGCCGGCACCGCGTCGATGCCCCGCGCCAGCAGCGCGAACATCGGGGTATCACCGCACGCATCCAGCACTTCCGGCGCCGCGCCGTGCGCGAGCAGCCAGTCCAGCGCCTGCGGATCCAGCGCCAGTTCGGCGTCGTGCAGCAGCGCACCCAGTTCCTCCGGCGCGCACAGGCGGGCCAGCGCGGCCATGCCCTCCACGTTGCCGAAGCTCAGCGCTTCACGCAGCAGTTCCAGTGGCGGACGGTCCGGCAGCGAGGGCGAGGCCGTGTCCCCGTCGCCGGACATCACCAGCCCATCGCTGACCGCGGACGGCAGCGGATAGGCGGGATCCAGCAGCGAGACGATCGCCCAGCGCCCGGCACCGGCGGCGATATCCACGGCACGGCGGCCCTGCGGGTCGGCCACGTCCACGGCGATGCCCAGATCACGCAGGCGGCGCACCAGCAGTGGCGAGACGTTGTCGGCCATGCAGGCCAGCAGCACCGCGTTGCGGCCTTCGCCATCAACCGCATTGAGATCGGGGTGGTGCGGCAGCAGGTGTTCGACCACGCCGGCCCGACCACCGCGCGCGGCTTCCAGCCACGGCGTGCGCGCCAGTCCGTCGCGGGCTTCCAGATTGGCGCCGGCGGCGAGCAGCACATCGATGATGTCGACATGGCCGGCCAACGCGGCTTCGTGCAGCGCGCTGCGGCGCTGGCGGTCGCGCGCATCGGCGCGGGCCTTGTGCTTGAGCAGCAGCTGCACACCGGCGGGATCGTCTTCTTCGGTGCCCGCGGCCGCCAGCAGCACGGGCGTTCCCTCGGCCGGCTCGGTCTTGGCCCCGCGTTCCAGCAGGAACTTGGCCAGGCGCCAGTTGCCCACCTGGCAGGCCACCGCCAGCGGTGACCAGCCATCGTCGTTCAGCGCGTCCACTTCGGCAGCGGCGTCGCGCAGCAACGCGGCGACGCCGGGATCGGAGCTGCGCGCGGCGTGGTGCAGGGGGGTGTTGCCTTCGCTGTCCACTGCACGCGGGTCGGCGCCGTTGGCGAGCAGGGTCATCACCGCCTCGGGGCGGCCGTGCCAGCTGTCGCGGGTGGCGGCCAGCAGCGGGGTCATGCCGCGGTGCGGCGCATTGACCCCGACGCCGCGGGCAATCAGTTCACGCAGCAGCCGCAGGTCAGGCAGCACCGCGGCGAGCACCGCCAGGCTGCGCTGGTCGCGCCAGGCCGGGTCGGGCAGGCCGTGCGGATCGGCGCCGGCCTGCAGCAGCTGCAGGGCGCGGTCGACCCGGCCGCTGCGCGCGGCGTCATACAGCGCCGGCTGTTGTTCGTGCAGGCCGATCGATTCGAGCGGCTTGGGCTCGGGGTATGGCTCGGCAAAGGGATCGGCGCGGTCGCCGCGCGTCTCGGCCGGCACCGGCGCACCCAGGCTCGTCGCCGGCGCGATCGCCTGCAGCAGCACGTGCGCCAAGGGCGAGAGCAGCACGACCGCAGCGGCGATCGGCCAATGCAGCGCGTCCGACACCAGGCCCGGCCACGCCGGCAGCACCACCAGCGCGCACACCAGCACCACCAGTGCGGCCACGGCCAAGCCGCGCCAGGCGGTCAGGTCGCGTCCGGCCAGGGTCTGCCAATGCCGGGCCAGACTGCCCTCGCTGCGTTCCACGTCATTCCACAACGGCCAGGTTCGCCAGACCCCGAGCAGCGCGGCACTGACCGCCACGCTCAGGCCAAGCACGGCGGCCAGGCTGCCGCTGTCGTGCAGTGCGCTCAGCGGCCAGGCCACCAGCAGGGTCAGCAGCAGCGGGCCAAGGGACCACAGCGCCAACAGCGCGGGCGCGTCGTGGCGGGCCACCTGGGGCAATGGCTGCAGCGGGCGCGTCCGGCGCCACCACGATACCGCCAGCGCGAACGCCGGCTGGGCCAGCGCGGCGCACACCGCACCGGGCACGCCACCGACGGCCGCGGCCAGGGCCAGCAGCACACCGAGCGCGGCAGCGGAGGCAACAGCGCGAGGGCGTTGGGAGTCAGTCATTGCGTCGCGGGAACCGGACCGGCGCCAACGGGGGCGGCGGCAGCTGCAGGTGGAATCCACGCTCGGTCAGGTTCTGGCGCACTTGTGCGGCATCGACCTGGGCAAGGCGACGGTCGGGAGTCAGGGCCACTTCGAGAACGAACTGGAACGGCGCCAGCGAGGCCTTTACCGCGTCAGGGATGACCGAGAAGTCATCACGAACGGCGAGATAGACGAAGCTGTCCTGCTTGCGTTGGCTTTTATAGACGTAGGCTTGCATGCCGCAGGGCTTTGCCCAGGGTAGTGAATGACAATGATTGTGGAGGAAAGCCGGCACAGGTGAAAGCCGCGTGCACTGTCCACCGTCGGTTTTCCGTCGCGCGACAGCGTCAGGTTCATCAATGTCGCGATGTCGTTCAGCTGGGCGCCGCTGCAGTCTGCCCGCGCCGCCGTGATGAATGCGTATCTGCGGCGGCCTGGGCAGGGGGCAGCCGACCACCGCCGGGTGAGGCGGTGGCCGTGTCTGCTTACTTCACCTTGGCGTAGGTGCCCTTCAGTGCCACGCCGGCCAGGATCGCGCCCGCATAGCATTCGTAGTTGGTGGTGCTCTTGAACTCGTTCTTCTTGTAATAGCTGACGATGTCGACCACCGCATTGGCACCGCGCGACTTGGCACCGTCCTGCAGCGCGCGCAGCGCCGACAGGGCCACCCAGCGGCAAGCGTCGGCATCGCTCTTGTTGGCGGCGTTGGTCTTCTTGTTGGTCACATCCTCGCCCAGGCGCTGCAGCACGCTGACTTTCTCGCCGGCCAGATAGAACTTCACGCTGCCGTCGATGCCGACGTTGCGGGCTTCGGCGGAATTGACCAGCTCATGCAGCGACTGCTCCACGCGGGTATCGCGGGCCTGGGCGGTGCCGGCGACGGCGAGCAGGGCGGTGGCGGCCATCAGGGCAAAACGACGCATTCAACTTTCTCCTTGTTGGTGGGACGCGAGGGGTCTACGGAAACGGCCGGCCCGCACGGCAGGCCGGAAACAGCGGTCAGTCCTGCCAGCGGCGGAAGATCAACGAGGTGTTGATGCCACCGAAGGCGAAGTTGTTGCTCATGACGTAGTCGGTCTGCAACGCGCGGCCTTCGCCATCGATGTAATCCAGCACGCCGCAGCGCGGATCGACCTCGTGCAGATTCAGGGTCGGGGCGAACCAGCCGTCACGCATCATCTCGATGCTCAGCCAGGCCTCGAACGCGCCGCAGGCACCGAGCATGTGGCCGACGTAGCTCTTGAGCGAACTGATCGGCATGCCCGGGCCGAACACCTGGTGGGTGGCCTGGGTTTCGGCGATGTCGCCGTGCTCGGTGGCGGTACCGTGCGCGTTGACGTAGCCGATCCGATCGGCGGCCAGGTCGGCGTCTTCCAATGCCAGCCGCATCGCCTGGGCCATGGTGCCGGCGCTGGGCTGGGTGACGTGCTGGCCGTCGCTGTTGGTGCCGTAGCCGACCACTTCGGCCAGGATCGTGGCACCACGCGCCTGTGCATGCTCCAGCTCTTCCAGGATCAGCGTGCAGGCGCCCTCGCCCAGCACCAGGCCATCGCGGTGCGCATCGAACGGGCTTGGCGTGGTCTGCGGCGCGTCATTGCGCACGCTGGTGGCGAACAGGGTGTCGAACACCGCCGCGGCGGTGGCATCAAGCTGCTCGGCACCACCGGTGACCATCACCGTCTGCTTGCCGCTGCGGATCGCTTCATAGCCCGAACCCACGCCCTGGCTGCCCGAGGTACAGGCGCTGGAGGTGGTGTAGACGCGGCCGGACAAGCCGAAGAACACGCCGATGTTCACCGGCGAGGTGTGGCTCATCATCTTCAGGTAGGTGGTGGCGCTGATGCCTTCGGTGGTGTGCTCATGGAGCATGCGGCCGAACTCGGCGGTGGCCTCGTGGCTGCCCGAGGACGAGCCGTAGGCCACGCCGGCCATGCCACTGCGCAGCACAGGGTGGCCGAGCAGACCGGCTGCCTCCAGCGCCAGCTCGGTGGCACGCACCGACATCACCGCCACCTTGCCCATGCTGCGGGTGGTCTTGCGGTTGTAGTTGGCCGGGAGCTCGAAATCCTCGGCTGGCGCGGCCAGGCGGGTATTGAGGCCATCAAACACTTCCCACTCGGGGATGTAGCGCACCGCGTTGGTCCGCGCCTGCAGGCGCGCGCGGATGCTCGCCCAATCCTGCCCGAGCGGGCTGATGGCAGCGGCGCCGGTCACCACCACGCGACGATCGGAGCCGGCCATCAGACCATGCCTCCGTTGACCGAGATCACCTGGCGGGTGATGTAGCCGGCCGACTCGGAGAGCAGGAAGGACACGGCCGCAGCGACCTCTTCCGGCTGGCCCAGGCGGTTGGCGGGAATCAGCTTGAGCGCGTGCTCGACGACTTCTTCATTGACCATCTCGGTCTCGATCAGCCCGGGGGCCACGCAGTTGACGGTGATCGCGCGGCTGGCCAGCTCCAGCGCCAGCGCCTTGGTGGCGCCGATGATGCCGGCTTTGGCCGCACTGTAGTTGGTCTGGCCGCGGTTGCCGACCAGGCCGGACACCGAGGACAAGGTCACGATGCGGCCCGGTTTGCGCCGGCGCACCAACGGCATCACCAGTGGGTGCAGCACGTTGTAGAAGCTGTCCAGGTTGGTGTGGATGACCGCATCCCAATCCTCGGCCGGCATCGCCGGGAAGGCACCGTCGCGGGCGATGCCGGCATTGCAGACCACCCCGTAATAGGTGCCGTGCTCGGCGATGTCCGCTTCCAGCGCGGTGCGCGCGGCATCGCGGTCGGCCACATCGAACATCAGCACCCGGGCCTGCCGGCCCAGCGCCTGGATCTCGGTCACCACGGCCTGTGCGTCTTCGATGCGGCTGCGGCAATGCACCACCACGTCGAAGCCGTCGCGCGCGCAACGCAGCGCCACGGCACGGCCGATGCCACGGCTGGCGCCGGTCACCAGCACGGTCAAATTCCCTGTCATGCCTCTCCACTCTCCAGATAAGCCGCTGCATCCGTGGGTTGGAACACGGAAACGTTGGCAACTGCCACTTCGATATCGTCCGCCAGGATCCGGCAGGCGAACATGCCCAGGCCATTCTCGCCCAACAGCTCGCAGTTCGCCTCCACCCGCAGGCAGCTGCCGGCGGCAAAGTATGGCCGGTGGGCGGTGTAACGACGGCTGCCGAGCAGGAAGCCGATCGAGGGTTCCGCACCGGTCTGCCAGGCGCGGCACCCGGCCCAGGCGGCGATCGCCTGGGCCATGTATTCGACCCCGACCCAGGCGGGCACGCCGTCGGGGGTGCAGAACAGACCCTGCGTCGGGACGTCCACCTCGACCGCGATGGATTCGTCCTGCCAGGCCACCACGCGGTGGATCAGGCGCATGCTGTCGCGGTGCGGAAGCACGGCGTCGATGTCGGGGGGCAGCGGCATGCTCATCCCTTGGCCAGTGCCAGCACGGCATTGCTGCCGCCAAAGGCAAATGAGTGACTGAGCACGTGCTGCAGCGGCTGCGCGGCATGCGTCCCCGGCGCCACCAGCGCCAGTGCCGGCAAGGCGTCATCGGCCTGTCCATCCCACCAGTGGGTGGGCAACTGCTGGTCGGGGTTGTCGGCCAGCGTCATCCAGCACAGCGCCGCTTCGATCGCGCCGGAGGCACCCAGCGTGTGCCCGGTCAGCGGCTTGGTTGAGCTGGCCGGCACCTGCGTGCCAAGCACGGCGGCGACCGCCTGGCTTTCCATCGCATCGTTGTGGCCGGTGGCGGTGCCGTGCAGGTTCACGTAGTCGATCTGCGCGGGCGTCAGGCCGGCCCGGTCCAGCGCCTGCTGCATCGCATCGATCGCCCCGCGTGCCTGCGGATCCGGCGCGGACATGTGGTGCGCATCGGAGGATTCCCCCCAGCCGGAGAGCCGCACCGGGCCCGGCTCGCGGGTCATCAGGAACAGCGCCGCGCCCTCACCGATGTTGATGCCGTTGCGGTTGACGGAGAACGGATTGCAGCGCGCCGCCGAGACCGACTCCAATGCGCTGAACCCGGCCACGGTGAACCGGCACATCGAATCGGCGCCACCGGCCACCACCGCATCGACCACGCCGGCCTGCAGCAGGCGCGCGGCCGACATCAGCGCCTTGGCGCTGGACGAGCATGCGGTGGAGATCGTCCACGCCGGGCCGGTGCTGCCGATCCGCTCGCGCACGAAGCGCGCGGCGGTGCCCATTTCCTGCTGGGCGTAATGGAAATCGGCCGGCCACACACCATCGCGGTGATGCGTACGCAGTGCATTCTCCGATTCGCCAATGCCGGAGGTGCTGGTGCCGATGATCACCGCCACGCGATCGGCACCGAAACGGGCCACGGCGGCAGCGATGCCCTCGCGGATCTGCTCCAGTGCGGCCTCCAGCAGGCCGTTGTTGCGGCCACGCAGGGCCACCGGCAAGGCGGCCAGGTCCGGCAGCGGCGCATGCACTTCGCCCAGCGCCAGCGTGCGCCCGGGGAGGATCTCAGCGTTGTCGCGCAAACCACCGGGCTGCGCCGCGAACAGGCCGTCGCGTACCTGGGCGCGGTCGGCACCCAGCGCGCAGATCACCCCCAGCTCGTTCAGATAGACCGCGCTACTGCTCACTCTTGGCCCTGCCCCATGTCCATCGATTCGATCACCAGTTCATAGCCCTCGGCCAGGTTGCGCAGGCGCACGCGGCCGTCGGGGAGGCTGTCGCGCACCAGCCAGGGTTTGCCGCCCTGCTCCAGGCTGCGCACGCCATCGGTCTCCTGCAGGGTCCAGCCGGCGGGCAGCGCGGCACGGATCGCCGCCGCCGGCCACAACGCGAACTGCAGGTCGTCCAGCACGCGCTCGCCGCGCACCTGCGGCGGCAGCCATGGGGCACGGGTCTGTTCAAGATGCTGCCCGTCCCAGACCATGCGCACGCCGGTCTGGCCCATCGCCTGCACCGCCAGCCGCACCTGCTCGGCATCCACTTCCAGCAGCGCATCCAGCTCTCGCTGGTGGCTGCCGAAGCGGAACTGCAGGCGCTGCTGCAGCTGCACCGGTTGCGGCAATGCCGACGGCGCCAGCTGCAGCGTGGGCAGCTGCACCAGCGGTGTGGGCATGCGGGTGCTGGCACACGCGGCCAGCAGCAGGCTCAGCAACAGGGTCAGGATCAGGCGCTGCACAGTTCCTCCAGCACGCGCAGGCGCCGGCCGCTGGCATCGGCAACATACGGGTTGTGCGTGTCCCAGGCGTAGCCGGCCAGGATCGAGGAGATCATGCGGCGTACCTCCGGCTGCGGATCGGGATGGTAGATGATCTTCTGGAAGCCACCGGCGTACCAGGCTTCGACAAAGCGACGGAAGGTCTTCACCCCGGCGCGCAGCGGCACCGAGAACGCCTGCTCCCAATCCACCGTCTCACCGGCATGCTCGCGCGCCAGGCACTCGCTGGCCAGCTGCGCCGACTTGAAGGCAATGGTCACGCCCGAGGAGAACACCGGGTCCAGGAACTCGCCGGCATTGCCCAGCAGCGCATAGCCCTCGCCCCACAACGAGGAGACGTTGGCCGAGTACCCGGTGATGGTGCGCACCGGCAGCACCGCCCATTCGGCGTTGCTGAGCAGGCGGGTCAGGTTCGGGTCTTCGCCGACGATGGCCTGCAGCTTCTCCAGATCGGTACCGGGGTAGCGCTCGAAGAAACTCGGCTCGGCGACCACGCCCAGCGAGCAGCACCCATTGGAGAACGGAATCGTCCAGTACCACACGTCCACGTGCTCGGGATGGGTGGTGATCAGGATCTTGTTGCGGTCAAACCCCGCGCCGGCCGGAATGTGGTCACGCACGTGGCAGAAGATCGCGCCGCGCACCGGGAAGTTCGACGGCGACTCCAGCTTCAGCAGGCGCGGCAGCAGCCGGGCGAAACCGCTGGCGTCGAGGATGAAACCGGCCTCGATGGTGTACTCGCTGCCATCCGGGCGGCGCACCTGCACCTGTGCCGGGCGGCCGGGCTGCACCGAGAGCACTTCATCGCCGAAGCGCAGCGTGGCACCCATGCGCTCGGCACCGCGCGCCAGCACATCATCGAAGTCGGCGCGCTGCACCTGGTAGGTGGTGCCCCAGCCCGGCGAGAACTTGTCGCGGAAGTCGAACTCGGTGGTCGCTTCGCCGCGCACGAACGCGGCACCGTTCTTGTACTGGAACCCGGCCTGCACCACATCCTGCAGCAGCCCGGCGGCCTCGATGTACTCCATGCTCTGCGGCAGCAGGCTCTCGCCGATCGAGAAGCGCGGAAACTGCTGGCGCTCCAGGATCAGCACCTGGCGGCCCTGCCTGCGCAGCATCGCGGCGGCCACGGAGCCGGCCGGGCCGGCGCCGATGACCAGGATTTCAGTACGTTCCACCTGCGGGTTCATCGATACATCCTTGATCAGTGCATGAAAGGAAAAACGCGGTCGCTCAGTGCGGGGCGTCGTGCGGTGGTGGGCGGAACAGCGGCGAAATCAGCCAGACCAGGCCGATGCCGAACAACAGGGTCAGACCGAACGCGCGCAGCGCCGGCGTGGCCGACAGCCCGAGCAGGCCGAACGACAGCCAGGTACTGGCCGCGCCGACGCACACGGCCAGCCAGGCACTGGCATCGCCGCGGTGCTCGATCAGGAAGATGCCGTAGTCGATGCCCATGCCCAGCAGCAGCATGAGCGCGAGCACGTTGAACAGCTGCAGCGGTTGCCCGAACAGGCCCAGCAGGGCCAGCGTCAGCGCACCGGCAACCAGGGTCGGGGCGAGCACGCGCCAGGCCTGCCCGCGGTAGCGCCAGTACAGCACCGCGAACACCAGCGCGATGCCGATCAGCAGCAAGCCGCTCATCAGCTTGCGATAGTGCTTGAGCAGCTGCGAGAAATCGGCGGTACGGTCGACCCAGCGCACCCCATCAATGCCCTTGGCCTGTGCTTCCAGCACAGCCAGTGCATCGGCGCGGGAGAGGTCATCGACCATCACCACCGAGGCCACGCCCTGCCCGACCGTCCCCAGCCACAGGTGGCGGAACGGCATCGCCGCCGGCGATGCGAGGAAGGCCTCGGCCTGCAGATCCTGCGCGGCATAGGCCGGGCGCAGCAATGGCTCGCCCACGGCCTCTCCGACCCGGGCCAGCACCTGCGGCTCGACCTTGGCCGTCAGCGCGGCATCAGCATGCTGGCGCTTCTGCGAAGGCAGCCAATCGCTGATCGCGCGGTAGCCGCCGATCTGCTTGTCTGCTTCCAGAACGCGCAGGCGGTCGATCAGCGCTTCTTCGCGCTCGAGCACCTGCTCGGCGGTATCACCCTGGACCAGATAGAACTGCGCCGGGCTGGGCATGCCCAGCATCTGGCTGATGCGGATCTGCTGGGCGATCAGCTCCGGTGGCGACGACTGCAGGCTGCGCAGGTCATCGTTGGTCTGCAGGCGCGCGATGCCGATCGCCGAGAGCAGCGTCACCACGCCCAGGAACATCGCGGCCTTGCGCCCATGCAGGCGCGGCCAGCGCTCCAGCGTGGCGCCGAGCCAGCGGGCGAAGCCGGTGCGACGGATTTCGCCGCCATCCAGCCACGGGAACCAGAAGATCACGGTCAGGAAGGCGGCGGCCAGGCCCACCACCGAGAACAGCGCCATCTGGCGCAGCCCCGGGAACGGGGCCAGCCCCAGCGCGAGATACGCCAGCGCGCTGGTCAGCAACGCCAGCCACAGGCCCGGCAGCAGATGCCGCAGCAGCTTCCAGCGACGGTCAGCCGGCTCGGCCTGGCGCGAGGCGAACCAGTGGATGCCGTAGTCCTCGGCAACACCGACCAGTGACGCACCAAACACCAGCGTCAGCACATGCACCTTGCCGAACACCAGCACCGTCACCGCCAGCGCGACACCGCAGCCGATCAGCAGCGAGGCGGCCACCAGCAGGATCGGGCGCAGCGAGCGGAATGCCAGCCACACCAGCAGCAGCACCGCGGCCAGCGAGCCCCAGCCGATCGTGTTGATTTCCCAATTGGCCTGCACCGCAGCGGCCTCGGCATGCAGCGGCACACCGGCACGCAGCACCTCCAACCCCGGCGCCTGCCTGGCGGCGGCCTCGGCGGCGGTGTCCAGCAGCAGATCGATATGGCGCTCGCCATCGAGCTGGAACGCCGAACCGACCGTGTCGTACTGCACGATCGACCAATGCTTGCCATCGGCCTCCAGCAGGCCGTCGTCGCCCATCTGCAGGCCCGAGCCCAGCGCGCGTTCCTGCCACCACTGCGGCCACAGCGAGAGCGGATCCTGGCGCCATTCGGTCAGCCGCGGTGCGCCCATCGGACCGTACAGCGCCGCCAGTGCCGACTCGGCCAGGCCTTCGGTGGGCTCGTTCTGCAGCCGCTCGCGCTGTGCGCTGGTCAGCAGGCGGTCGCGGTAGGGAGCGTAGAACGCACGCGCCTGATCGAACCAGCCTTCGATCGAGCCGCTCTCGTGGAGCAGCGCCTTGCCGTCGGCGCTGTCGCGCAGGGTGGTGCGGAAGGCCGCCTCGGCCGCCTTGGTCTGCGCCGCATCGGTACTGCCCAGCAGCACCACGATCTGGCGCGCATTGGCATCGGCGATGCGCCGGGTGACATCGGACAGCAGGCGATCATGCGCGTCCTGCGGCAGCAGCGCGAGGATGTCGGTGTCGATCCGCGATTCGCTCTTCCACAGCTGCCACTGCTGCACGCCCAGGCCGACCAGCACCAGCAGCCAAACGATGGCCAGCCAGCGCCAGAGGCGCTGCAGGCGGCCGTTCGAGGTCAGCACGTCATTCAAACCTGCGACCCTCGTCGGTGCTCAGCGTGGCCGGCGTATCGCTCATGCCGGCAAAATGGATGCGGGTGACATCCTGGTTGGCCTCGTTGATCTGGACCTCGCGCACGTAACGGTCGCCGCTCAGGGTGAGCTGCGCGAACACCTTGCCGAGCATCGCCGAGCGCGGGGTCAGCTGCATTTTCCAGGCGTTGCCGGGCAGCACCTCGACCTTGACCGTGAACTGCGCCGACAGCGCCTGCGCATCGCCGCTCATCAGCGCGAACATGATCGCGTTGACCGAGCGCATCGCCGGTTGCTGGCGGCCATCGAGTTCGACCCGGCTGCTGCCATCGCTTTGCCGGCTGAGGATGCGGTCACGGGTGACCACCACCTCGGACGGGAACGGCTTGAGCGTGGTCCAGATCACCCCGTGGTCCTGGGCCAGCACGAAGCGGCCCTGCGAGCGCAGCGGATTCTTGAAGCCGGCGACCTGTTTCTCCTGGGTGAACTCGCCACGCAGCACGTCGACCTTGGCCACGCGCTGTTTGACGGCCTCCACATCGGTGGCGGCAAGCGCCGGGGCGACCACGGCCAGCATCACCAGCACGCACAGCGTGCGCAGCAAACGGTTCATTGCGGTTGCACTCCCAGACGCTCCCACAGCACCGGCGGGCACAGGTAGAGCATTTCATTGGTGGCCGCGTCGACCGCGACCTGGATGGTGTGGGCGCGGGTCAGCGTGGCACCGCTGCCTGCATCCAGGATTTCGTAGGCGATCTTCAGGCGGTTTTCCCACTCGGTGATCGTGGCGCGCACGCGCAGCGCCTGGCCGTACAACAACGGCCGGATGTACTTCACCCGCGCATCCACCACCGGCCACAGGTAGCCGGAATCGCGCATCTGCGGGTAGTCGTAGTCGTGGCGCTGCAGCAGTGCGCAGCGCGCGATTTCGAAGTACTTGAAGTAGTTGCCGTGCCAGACCACTTCCATGGCGTCGCAGTCATGGAACGCCGGCGACAGCGTCACCTCGAAGCTCAGATCAGGCGTGGACATACAACTCCCAGCGCTGTGCGCGGATATCGTCCAGCAGGGCGCGCAGCTCGCCATCCAGCGCGCGGTCTTCCTCGATCAGCGCGATGCGCTCGGACAGGTCCTGGTACATCGCGGCCAGATCGCCGTGCAACGTCGCTTTCATGCCGACACGCTCGCGCAGGGCCACGCCCTGGCGGGCAGTGATCAGCAGCGCGGCGACGACCTGTTCGGTCAGTTCGATCACGCGCAGGCAATCGCGCGCGGCGATGGTGCCCATGCTGACCTTGTCCTGGTTGTGGCATTCGGTGGAACGCGAGAACACCGAGGCCGGCATGGTCTGCTTGAGCGCTTCGGCGGTCCACGCCGAGACACTGATCTGCAGCGCCTTCAGGCCATGGTTGATCGCGGCACGCTCACCGGTGGCGGCCGACAGGTTGGCCGGCAGACCGTGGTTGAAGCGCGCATCCACCACCAGCGCCATCTGCCGATCAAGCAGATCGGCCAGGTTGGCGATGGTGTTCTTCAGCGCATCCATGGCGAAGGCGATGTGGCCGCCATAGAAATGGCCGCCGTGCAGGATGCGCTCGCCCTCGACATCGATCAGCGGGTTGTCGTTGGCGCTGTTGAGTTCGGTTTCGATCAGCTGGCGGAAGAACGGCAGCGCGTCCTGCACCACCCCGATCACGTGCGGGGCGCAGCGCAGCGAGTAACGGTCCTGCAGCCGCTGTTCGTTGCGCGGCGGGCGATCGCTGTGCAGGTCCTGGCGCAGGCGCGCGGCGATCTGCGTCTGCCCCGGGTGCGGTTTGGCGGCGAACAGCATTTCATCGAAGTGGTGCGCGTTGCCGTCGCTGGCCAGCACGTTGAACGCGGTCAGGCGCGTGGCCAGCCTGGTCAGGTAATCGGCACGGTCATAGGCCAGGCAGGCCAGCGCGGTCATCACGGCGGTGCCGTTCATGATCGCCAGGCCTTCCTTGGGGCGCAGCCGCAGCGGGGTCATGCCGATCTCGGCCAGCACCTCGGCCGCCGCGCGGCGCGCGCCCTGGTACATCACCTCGCGCTCGCCACACAGCACCGCAGCCACGTAGGACAGCGGGGTCAGATCGCCACTGGCACCGACCGAACCCTCGGCCGGGATCAGCGGCAGCACGTCGTGGCGCAGCAGCGTGGCCAGGCCCTGCAGCAGCGGATGGCTGACGCCGGACATGCCACGCACCAGCGAGGCCAGGCGTGCAGCGATCACCGCACGGGTCTCCTGCGGATCCAGGAAACGGCCCAGGCCACAGCCGTGGTAGGTGAACAGGTGGTGCGGCAGCTCGGCCACCAGCGCCGGCGGAATGTTCACCGTGCACGAATCGCCGTAGCCGGTGGTCACCCCGTAGATGACGCCATCCTCGCGCAGCAGGCGATCAAGGAAATCCGCGCCGCGCTGGATGCGCGCGGTGAACGCGGCATCGTCGGTGACGACGGCCTGGGCCTGGCGCTGCGACAGCGCGACCACGTCTTCGATGGTCAGCGGCGCATCGCCGAAGCGGACGGAGGGTGCCTGATCGGCCTTACTTGCCATGAGATGCCTGATCCCAGAAGGGGAAGAAATTGAACCAGTCCAAGGGTGCCTGGGTGACCTGAACTTCCAGCCACCGGGCGAAATGTTCAGCCTGCGCGGTCAGCGCGGCGTCACGCGAACCGCGCGGCAATACGATGCGATCGGTGAACTGTTCAAAGCGCACCTGGTAGCCGCGGCCATGATGCAGGCAGGCCATGGTGTAGACCGGACAGGCCAGCGCCGCAGCGAGCACATAGGCGCCGATCGGGAACTGCGCGGTGTGGCCGAGGAACGAGGCCGGTACCGTGCGCCCGCCGCGCAGCGGCACGCGATCGCCGACGATGGCCACAAAGCCCCCCGCCTCGACCCGGCGCTGCAGCTCGACGGCGGTGGCCGGGCCCATGTCGGTCACCTGCAGCAGTTCCACCGAAGCCAGTGGATCGAGCCGCTGCATCAGCCGGTTGAAACGCTGCGCGTGCGCGGTGTGCACCAGCACGGTGATGTGGAAGCCGGGCACCTGCTCGGCCAGCACCTGGCACAACTCCAGGCAGCCGATATGCGCGGTGAGGATCAGGCCACCTTCGCGGCGCGCGATCCTGTCCAGCACCAGGTCACGCTGCAGATAGATGCGCTCGGGCGGATAGCGGCCGCCCAGGCCCAGCAGCTTGTCGAGCATGGTGTCGGCAAACAGCGCGAAGTGCTTCAGGCTCTGCCAGCGGCCCGGCGGCGTGGCAAACACGCCGGTGTGCGCCTGCAGACGCTGCAGATACTGCAACGAAGACTCGCGCGCGAGCCGGTTGGTCAGCCAGTGGCACAGCACCACCGGATACACGCACAGGCGGAACGGCCAACGGCCGAACCAGCGGTGTACCCAGCACAGGAACAGCACGCCGGCGGCCGAGGTCGACTCGCCGATGTCGGCCCAGTGCGGGGCGCTCCCAGGTGCAGGCGTGGTCATGGGCGAGGACCTGCGAGGCGTTGCCACAGCAGCCGCGGCGCACGCCACAGCATCCCGAAGAACAGGCGCGCGTGCATGCGGCTGATGCGTACGTTGTCGCGCCACACATCAAAGTGCGAGACGCCATCGCTGGGATAGGTGACGGCCGTCGGCACGTTGATCACCTTGACCCCGCGCCAGAACAACCGCACCAGGATCTCGCTGTCGAAATCCATGCGACGGCCGATGGTTTCCTCACCGATCAGGCGCGTCACCGGCGCCAGCGGATACAGGCGGAAGCCGCACATCGAGTCGCGGATCTGCAGCGACAGTGTGTTGATCCAGACCCAGATATGCGTGGCATAACGGCCGTACAGGCGCGCCTTGGGCACGCTGGCATCGTAGGCGGGCGTGCCGCAGATCACCGCGTCCGGCTGCGCCTGCGACAACGCGACGAAGCGCGGGAGGTCACCGGTGTTGTGCTGGCCATCGGCATCGATCTGCAGCACGTGGCTGTAATCCAGACGCGCGGCCTCGGCGAAGCCGGCCAGCATCGCGCCGCCCTTGCCCTGGTTGACCGCCAGCCGCAGCAGCGTCACCTGCGGTGCGTGCGCGTGCGCCAGGGCATCGAGCACCCGTGCGCAGTCCAGATGCGAACCATCGTCCACCAGCAGGCACGGCAGGCCACTGGCGAGCACGCCCTGCACCACCGCGCCGATCGCATGCGCGTGGTCGTATACCGGGATCACCACCAACGGGGCGAAGGCCGGCCTGCTCACGCCACTACCGGTGTCATCATGCATCGCCGAACACCACCCGGCCGCTGGCATGCACGCCATGGTCGGAGACGTATCGGAAGCTCATCGCCGATTTGGCCGCGTCCCAACCCAGGCTCAGCTGCAGGCAGTCGCCCGGCCGCGCCACGTGCTGGAACTTCACCGCATCCATCCGTACGAACCGCGGCGGCATCGTGAAGGCGCTACGGCCGTAGTGGATTGCCCAGTCCAGCTGGACCACGCCGGGCAGGATCTTCGCCTGCGGGAAATGCCCGTCGAACGCGACCAGGTCAGGATCCAGAACGAACTGCAGCGACGCGGTGGTGTCATCGCGCTGCTGCCACTCGGCCATCGGCATCAACGGGCGGAACAGCGCCGCCAGTGCCGCGGCGGTGACCTTGCCCTGCGCATTGAAGGGAAGTTCGTCGATGAAGCGCCAGCGGCGCGGCCGGGTCACCGCGTCATGGCTGCGGGCCAGATGCGCGCTGAGCTGCTGCGCCTGGCGGCGGCGCTCGGCGTCATCCCACTGCGCGGCGCCCGTCGCCTGCGGCACCACCACGGCGGCCAGCTGTTCGCGCGCGCCCGGCAGCACCAGCACGCGCACCTCCTGCACGGCCGGGTGCGCGCGCAGCTGCTGCTCGAGGGCATCCAGCGAGACGCGCCGCTCTTCGATCTTGACGATGCGATCGGCGCGGCCGAGCAGGCGGAAGCTGTGGCCGTCATCGGCCACGGCACGGTCCTGGGTCAGCCACCAGTCTTCGCTCGCCAGGTGCGGCGAGCGGACCGCCAGGCAGCCCTCGTCGATCCGCCAGGCGACGCCGGGCAACGGATGCCACTGCGGCCGCGCTGCACTCCAGCGCCGCCACGCAACGCCACCGGTTTCGCTGCTGCCGAAGACTTCGGTCGGGGCCACGCCCATCAAGGCGCGCACCTGCAGCGCCGCCTCGGTCGGCAGCGGACCGCCAGAGGAGAACACCGCGCGCAGCTGACCGCCCAGCGAGGACCAGTCCAGCTGCTCGGGCAGGCGTTTGAGATGGGCCGGGGTGGCCACCAGCACCGACGGCTGGCCGCCCAGCGCGCTGACCAGGTCTTCGTGGAAGAACCGGCGCGGCTGGATCGCGCGTCCGGCCACCAGCGGCCACAGCACCCGGAACAGCAGCCCGTAGATGTGCTGGTGCGAGACCGTGCCCTGCACCTGGGCGCCGTCGAACTGCTCGCCGAAGGCGGCCTGCAGCGCATCCACCTCGCGGGTCAGCTGGCGCATGCGTTTGACGATGGCGCTCGGCGCGCCGGTGCTGCCGGAGGTGAACACCACCAGTTCCAGCGCCGCGTCGTCCAACGGCTGCAGCACCTGCTCCGGATCGGCCGCCGCATCGGGCTGCAGCGGCGCATACCGGGCCGGCACGTCGCCGGCGAACCCGGCCACGCGCGGGCTCAGTCCTTCCAGCGTGGCCGGCAGGTTGTCACCGCCCAGGAACACACGCTTGCCGGCATGCCAGGCCCCCAACAGGGCGGCGGCGAAGGTCAGCGTGTCATCGAAATACAGCGCCCAGTCGGTGCCGGGGGCACGCGCGAACGCCTGCTGCCAGCACAGTACCTGCGCGCGGAACTGCGGGTGCTCCACCACGGTGTCGCCGGCGATGCCGACGATGCGGCCCGGGCGCGGGGCCAGCGCCAACCGGTCCAGTGCGATCCACTCAGCCATGGGCATGCGCCGCCTTGACCCGTCGCCGGACCAGCCATTCCCCGCCAAACAGAGCACCCATCATCACGTAGGCCAACAATCCGTTGTAGAACGCCCAGACCTGGTTGGACGCCCACAGCGCCGTGGCCAGGGCCAGACTTCCGTTGAGAACAAAGAAGCCGCACCAGATCCACGTGACGCGACGGGTATAGATCACGGCGAACGGCGGCAGGTCCGGCTCACTCAGCCGCGCCAGGCGCTCCACGGCACTGGGCCCGAAGCGCAGGCTGGTGGCGAAGATGACCAGCATCACCGCGTTCACCAGCGCCGGGTACAGCTTCAGCGGCAGGGCCTCGTTGAAGGCCGTAGCCACCAGGGCGAGCACACCGGTGCCGAGTGCGGCCACCCACCACACCGGCTGGCGGGTGGTCAGCGCGCGCAGCGCGGCCAGGGTGAACAGCAGCAGCGACAACCAGCGCGGCTCGAACCGGCCCAGCGACAGGTAGACCACCAGCGGGTATGCCAGCGACAGCAACGCAAACGCCGCGACGCGTACCCGGACCATGGTCAGTCTTCAGCGATGGCCGTCAGGCGGCCGCTTGACCAGGCAACAGCCCGTGCACCACATCCACGATGTCCTGCACGGTGCGCACCTGCTTGAACGCTTCCGGCTGCAGATTGCGGCCGAGCAGCGGCTTGAGCTGCACGATCAGGTCGACCGCGTCGATGCTGTCGATGTCCAGGTCGTCATACAGCCGCGCGGCGGGCGTGATACGGCTCGGCTCGATCTCAAAGCTGTCCTTGAGGATCTTGACGATGCGCTCGAAAAGTTCGTTCTTGGTCATGGGTAAATCCTGACGCGCCGTTAGGACGGCTGGCGTGCGGCGACAAACTCGCTCAGGGCACGCACGCTGGAGAAATGGCGACGGGTCTCTTCCGAATCGGCTGACAGGCTGACACCGTACTTTTTCTGCAGGGCCAATCCAAGTTCCAGCGCGTCGATCGAATCCAGGCCCAACCCCTCTACAAACAAGGGCGCGGCGGAATCGATGTCTTCGGGAGTGATGTCTTCCAGTGAAAGCGATGAAATGATCAATTCCTTGATCTCGTGCTCAAGTGCCTGCACGGGTCGGGTCTCCAGCGAAGTCGAAGTAATGGGCAAGATGATCGGTCACACGCCTGGCCGCCAAGGCATCCCCCCTGGGCGCATCGCCGGTCTCGTTCAGAAACGGGGCAATCGGGAGATCCTCCCCGACTTCCAGCTGAACGTGAAATCGCCGTGATGGCACACGATACCATTTCTGGCCCTTGGTCAGGGTCAGCGGGGTGCAGGTGATCCGCACCGGGGTGATGTCCAGCCGGCCCCGCACCGCGATGTTGGCCGCCCCGCGCTGCAGGCGCAGCGGCTGTCCCGGCACGGTGCGGGTGCCCTCCGGGAAGATGACCAGGTTGCCGCCGGCCTGGACCGCCGCGATGCAGTCATCGATCAGGCCCGCTCCGTCGTCGTTGGAGACATAGCCGGCCGCGCGGACCGGGCCGCGCATGAACGGGTTGCGCGCCACGGCCTGCTTGACCACGCAATCGGCATTGGGCAGCTGGGCGATCAGCAGCACCACGTCGATCAGGGTCGGGTGGTTGGCCAGGATCAGCAGGCCGTTGCGTTGCAGGCGCTCCCCCCCGCGGATCTCATAGGTCATCAGCCCGAGCCGGCGCATCAGGCCGACGTGCGTGGCGAAGCTGCCCTGGACCAGGCGCCGCGCCAGCACGCGCCGGCGCACCGGGTCGCGGATCAGCAGCAGCGACAGGAACAGCAGCCCGCCCAGCACCAGCCCGCCGAGCCCGAAGGCGGCAAAGCTCAGCCCCGTGCCCAGCACCCGCCAGGCATGGTTGATCCGGGCCGGCCAGCGCTCAGCCATGGCGTTGCCAGGTCCAGCGTTGGCCATCGGCCTCCAGCCCCAGCGAAGGCGCACCGGCCAGCAGGAAACGCAAGGCTTCCAGGCCATGCGGCAGACCGTCGGAGGGGCGATCCTCGCCGCCTGCCCCCCAACCCAGCGACAGCCGGGTGCCCGGACCGTCGGCCGGTCCCAGCCGCCAGCACCAGGCGAAGAACGGATCGGGCTCGTCGGCGAAGCCGGCGTAGATCGGTGGCAAGGGCGATTCATAGACCACCAGTCGCACCTCGGGCGCGCCATCGGCGAGCAGGCCGAAGGCCTCCATGCAGGCGGTCTCGACCGTGGCCCGGCCGGCCGCGAGGGCCAGATAGTTGCCGCGATGGCCGCGGGCGATCGAATACAGCGCGGCGATCGCGTTGTGCACCGACAGCCCGAAGCCGGTTGGCGACATCGGCTGGTCTGCGCTCAGGGTATTGAGCAGTTCCATCGAACGGGCCACGTCGCCATGCCGCGAGGCGAACACCAGCGGCACCTGGCCACCGTCGTCGGGCTGCTCGCACCAGCACGCGGTCTGGATCGCCATGCGCCCCAGCCGCTCGATCCGGCGGCGCTGCATGGCCGGCACTTCGGACAGCGCCGGCGTGTCCTCACCGGTCGGCAGCCAAGGGGCCTCTGCCCACGCCTGCCACTGCTCCCGGGTGGTGATGCCTGGCGCCCAGGCCGACCAATCCACTACTGAAAACTCGATCATTCACGCCAACATGATGGATGGGTACCAGGACGGGCACGAGCCAGGGTGGCCACGCGGATCGGCTCCCCATGCCAGCCGGACCGCGCCTGTCATCGACATCGTCCGGCGCCGGACGCGGTGCCGAGAAAGGAGCGCACGCTATCATGACACTCTCGGCACTGGCAGCATTCACATTCTGAAATGAGCAACACGATCGACCACGCAACGTCCCCGGCAATCGCTTTCCCTTCCTCCGGACCTGCGTGGTTCCATGTCGCCTACGCCCCGGCGGCGCACCGTGATGCCGCGCTGGCCGACCCGCAGACGCTGGCAGTGTTCGGCTTCGGCCTGCGCCACGCCGCGCTGGACGACCCGCGCTGGCTGCAGGTCCCGCTGGCCGAACAGGGTCCGGCGCAGATCGAGGTCTGGCGTGGCGGCACGCCGGTCGCGCACGGCACCACCGATGGGGTGCGCTGGTCGCACACCGACAGCCTGCTGTTCGGGGTGCTGGAGATTGACGAGGTCGACAGCGATATCGAGTCCGCCGCAGCCGAGGCCTATGCGCGGATGAGCGCGTTCCTGTCGCGCTGCGGCTATCCGCATCTGCTGCGCACCTGGAACTATCTGGACGCAGTGACCGAGGGCGATGGCGACGATGAACGCTACCGACGTTTCTGCGTGGGCCGCGTGCGGGGCCTGCGGGAACTGGATGAAGCCGCACTGCCGGCGGCAACCTGCATTGGCCGCTTCGACGGTGAGCGCCGGCTGCAGGTGTATTGGCTGGCAGCCCGCGAGCCGGGCCTGCCGCTGGAGAATCCGCGTCAGGTGAGCGCGTTCCGTTATCCACGCCAGTACGGGCCGCAGTCGCCGAGTTTTTCGCGGGCGCTGTTGCCGCCGTTGGCAACGGGGTTGCCGTTGCTGCAGTCCGGGACGGCGGCGATCGTGGGGCATGTGTCGCAGCACACGGGGGCCGTGGATGAGCAGTTGCGGGAGACGTTGACGAATCTGCAGAGTCTGGTGGATACGGCGCGCGGTCAGCGGCCGTCGCTGTCACCGGCGTTGGGGTCGACGTCGGTGCTGAAGGTGTATGTGCGGCGCGCGGAGGATATGGCGGCGGTGGCGGCGCAGATGGCGGCGCTGCCGACGGCCCCGCCGTTCGTGGTGTTGCATGCAGAGGTGTGCCGGGCGGAGTTGCTGGTGGAGATCGAGGGGCTGCACGGCTGAGTCAACAGCCTTGGTCTGCCGGGCGTGCCTGGCCTGGGTCGGTGTGGGTGGGATGTCGGGACCCGCTGCAAGTACGTCCCTGTAAGCTCATGTGTTGCCATCCATGGCAACACATGGTCCCGCCACCCCACCCACACCGCCCCTTCGACAGTTGGCTGGTGCGCATCGGAAAGATCAACAGCAGGTCGAATCGGCCGCCTGACGTTTCTTCTTGATCAATCAAGCAGCTTTCATGCTGGGGTAGAGCCGACCGTTGGTCGGCTGCTCTTGACCCGTTTTTATGCGGTTGACTCTTCCCACCGACGACGCAGACCTTTCAGGGCGAGGGCGGTCGGACCCTGCCGGGACCGTCGGGCGCCATGGATGGCGCCCGTCGAGCCCCCAGGGATGGGTTTACGGCGCGTCCCGGCAGGGTCTGACCGCCCTCGCGCACACGGAACCGGGAATAGCCACCGTGCTTTCCTCAGTGATACCCCACATCCGCCCGCACCTTGCCGCGGAACACCCGGTACGACCAGGCCGTATAGCCCAGGATCACCGGCAGCAGGATCACCAGCCCGACCAGGCTGAAGCTCAGCGACGAGGCCGGCGCGGCGGCCTGCCACAACGTCATGCTCGGCGGCAGCAGGTACGGCCACATGCCCAGCACCAGGCCGATGAAGCCGAGGATGAACAGGGCCAGCGTCAACAGGAACGGCGGCAGATCGCGCTTGGGATGCATCGCGCTGCGCCACAGCGCGGTGGCGACCGCCAACGTCAGCAACGGCACCGGCGAGAGCCACCAGAAGTTGCCATCGCTGAACCAGCGCGCCATCAGGCGCGAATCCAGGAACGGCAGCCACGCGCTCACCAAGCCCATGAACACGATCACCGCCACCACCAGCGGGCGGGTCAAGGTGCGTGCGAAGGTCTGCTCGCGGCCTTCGGTCTTGAGGATCAACCAGGTGCTGCCGAGCAGCGCGTAACCGAACACCACGGCTGCGCCGGTCAGCATCGAGAACGGGCTGAACCAGCTGAAGGCGCCGCCGACATAGCGGCCATCCACGACCTGCAGGCCCTGCACGAGTGCGCCGAGGATCACGCCCTGCGCGAAGGCGGCCAGCAGCGAGCCCAGGCCGAATGCCACGCTCCACAGCTTGCGCGACCGGTGCGCCTTGAAGCGGAATTCGAAGGCCACGCCGCGGAACACCAGCGCGACCACCAGCAACAGGACCGGCAGGTACAGCGCCGACAGCAGCGCCGCGTAGGCCTTCGGGAAGGCCGCCATCAGCCCGGCCCCGCCCAGCACCAGCCAGGTTTCGTTGCCGTCCCAGATCGGGGCGGCGGTGTTCATCATGATGTCGAGCTGTTCTTCATCCTCGGCCATCGGCGCGAGGATCCCGATGCCGAGCACGAAGCCATCCAGCACCACGTACATCAGCACACCAAAGCCGATCACCGCGAACCATGCCACCGGCAGCCAGGTCGTCATCTCCATCTCAGCGCTCCTCCAGCGGTTCATCGGCACCGGACAGCGGCCGCGCCGGGGTGTGGCTGCCGGCATCCAGGGCCGGGGCCGGGTCATGCGGCTTGGGACCGGTGCGGATGATCTTCACCAGGTACCAGACGCCCCAGCCGAACACGAACGCATAGCCGACGATGTACACGCCCAGCGAGAGCGCCGTCATCCACGCGCTCTGCGGACCCACGGCATCGGCGGTGCGAAGCACGCCATAGACCACCCACGGTTGCCGCCCCATCTCGGTCACGAACCAGCCGGAGATCAGCGCGATGAAGCCACTGGGCAGCATCCAGTTCCAGCCGCGGATCAGCCAGCGCGACTGCAGCAGTTTGCCGCGCCACCACTGGAACGCCGAGACCCAGGCCAGCAGCAGCATCAGCGTGCCCAGCCCGACCATCACCCGGAACGCAAAGAACACCGGCACCACCGGCGGCCGGTCGCTGGCTGGCACCGAGGTCAGCGGATCGAACGTGCCCTCCAGCGAATGGGTGAGGATCAGGCTGCCCAGGCGCGGGATCGCGATTTCGTAATCGTTGCGCTCTGCCTTTTCATTGGGCACCGCGAACACCACCAGCGGCACGCCCTTGCCCTCGCCTTCGGAATGCCAGTGCGCTTCCATCGCCGCGATCTTCATCGGCTGGTGCTTGAGGGTATTCAGGCCATGCATGTCGCCGACGAAGATCTGTACCGGCACCGTCAGCGCGGCGAAGCCCACCGCCGCCAGCAGCATCTTGCGGCCGGCTTCGCGGTGCACGTCCTTGCGCAGGTACCACGCCCCCACGCCGCCGATCACGAAGCACGTGGTGATGAACGAGCCCAGGGCCATGTGCGCCAAGCGGTACGGGAACGACGGGTTGAAGACGATCTGCCACCAGTTCTGCGGGTGCACGATGCCATCGACCATCGCGTAACCGGCCGGCGTCTGCAGCCAGCTGTTGGAGGACAGGATCCAGAACGTGGAGACCAGCGTGCCCAGCGCCACCATGCAGGTGGAGAAGAAATGCAGGCGCGGCGAGACCTTGCCCCAGCCGAACATCATCACGCCCAGGAAGCTGGCTTCCAGGAAGAACGCCGTGAGCACTTCATAGGTCAGCAGCGGGCCGATCACCGTGCCGGCGACCTCGCTCAGCCGGGGCCAGTTGGTGCCGAACTGGAAGGCCATGACGATGCCGCTGACCACCCCCATGCCGAAGGAGACCGCGAAGATCTTCTGCCAGAAGAAATACAGCTCGCGCCAGACCGGATTGCCGGTGCGCAGCCAGCGCGATTCGACAAAGGCCAGCCAGCTGGCGGTACCGATCGTGAAGGCCGGAAACAGCACGTGGAAACTGATGACGAACCCGAACTGGATCCGGGACAACAACAACGCGTCCAAGAGACGCCTCCGACTGGCTTCTGAAATCCGCACCAGTCTGGGCCTGTATCCGTGAAAGGCACATGCGACCCGGTGACGCGCTGCTTCACTTTGTCGCAGGGGCTACCGCAAGCCGAGCCCCTTAGCGGCCGGTAGGGGAAGCCAGGCTTTTCAGGGCCTGTCGGTGGGTTGGGCGCTGGGGCGCCATACCCTTGGAGGCGAAATAAAGGAGGAGGGGTCGGCCGCAGGCCGACGCCGGGGGACATTCGCCGGAAAGGGTATGGGGCCCCAGCGCCCAACCCACCGACCACCGCTTGCCTTCCGCGCGAGCACACGCCCATGACCTGTGGCCCCTTCCTCCGGCCCTAGCGGCTGCTACGCTTGCCGGGTTTTCTACTACGGTGCTGCCCGCAATGCCCAGAACGCTGCCTTTGTCCCTGCTGCTGCTCGCCGCCCTCGGCGGGACCGCCCACGCGGCGCCCACGCCGATCACCATCGAGCAGGCCATGGCCGACCCCGACTGGATCGGCCCGCCGGTCGAAAGCGCGTGGTGGTCCTGGAACAGCCAGCAGGTCGAGTACCAGCTCAAGCGCAACGGCAGCCCGGTGCGCGACACCTTCCGCCAGCCGGTGGCCGGCGGCGTGGCCGCACAGGTTGGCGATGACCAGCGCGGCACCCTGGATGTGGACAGCCCGGTCTACGACAGCGCGCGCCAGCGCTCGGCCTTCGTGCGCAATGGCGATGTGTTCGTGCGCGACCTGCGCAGCGGCGCGCTGACCCAGCTGACCCGCAGCACCGAGAAGTCCGGCGCGGTCAATTTCGCCCGCGACGGCGGCGTGATCTGGCGCACCGGCCAGAACTGGTTCCATTGGACCGCCGCCGCCGGCGTGCAGCAGGTCGCCAGCCTGAAGGCCGAGAAGAATCCGGACGACGCGCCCAAGGCCGATACCCTGCGCGAGCAGCAGCTGCGCACCCTGGCCACGCTGCGTAACGATCGCGCCCAGCGCGAGGCGCTCAAGGCCCAGGAAGCCAGCTGGCGTCGCGCCGATGGCACCCGCGCACCGGGCCCGGTGTATCTGGGCGCGGATGTGGAGATCGTCGACAGCGTGCTCTCGCCGGATGCGCGCACGCTGATCGTGGTCACCAAGCCGAAGAGCTTCGATGAAGGCCGCGGCGGCAAGATGCCCAAGTACGTGACCGAGTCGGGTTACGAAGAGTTCGAGGACACCCGCACCCGCGTGGGCCGCAACGACCCGGAGCCGAACGCGCTGTGGCTGGTCGATGCCGTCGCCGGCACGGTCAAGCCGCTGTCGCTGGACGGCCTGCCGGGCATCGGCACCGACCCGCTGGCCGCGCTGCGCAAGGCCGCCGGCAAGGACGCCCTGAAGGGCAACCGCCCGGTGGAAGTACTCGGTGGCCCCGGCGCGCCCGGCATCCGCTGGAGCGCCGATGGCCAGCAGGCCGCGATCATGCTGCGCGCCAACGACAACAAGGACCGCTGGATCGCCAGCGTGACCCCGGCCAGCGCCAAGCTGGAGACGCGTCATCGCCTGACCGACAGCGCCTGGATCAACTGGAGCTTCAACGATTTCGGCTGGTCCAACGACAACCGCACGCTGTGGCTGCTGTCCGAAGAATCCGGCTATTCGCACCTGTACACCCAGCAGGGCACGGCCAAGCCGCAGGCACTGACCGGCGGCAAGTGGGAAAGCTCGATGCCGGTGCCCAGCGCCGACGGCCGCGGCTTCTACTTCCTGTGCAACCAGCAGTCGCCGGGCGACTACGAAGTGTGCGCGGTCGACACCGCCAGCAAGCAGGTGCGTGAGCTGACCTCGCTCAACGGCGTGGAAGACTTCTCGCTGTCCCCGGATGGCCAGCAGCTGCTGGTGCGTTACTCCGGCGCCTACCTGCCGACCCAGCTGGCCGTGGTGCCCGCTGCCGGTGGCCAGTCCAAGGTGCTGACCGACACCCGCACGGCCGAGTTCAAGGCGCGCGAGTGGATCCAGCCCAAGCTGGTACAGGTGCCGTCCAAGCACGGCGCGGGCGTGGTCTGGGCCAAGTACTACGGACCGGAGACCTTCGAGCCGGGCAAGCAGTACCCGATCGCCATGTTCGTGCACGGCGCCGGCTATCTGCAGAACGTGCACCAGCAGTACCCGGCCTACTTCCGTGAGCAGATGTTCCACAACCTGCTGGTGCAGAAGGGCTACGTGGTGCTGGACATGGATTACCGCGGCAGCGCCGGCTACGGCCGCGACTGGCGCACGGCGATCTACCGCAACATGGGCCACCCGGAACTGGAAGACTACAAGGACGGTCTGGACTGGCTGGTGGCCACCAAGCAGGGCGACCGCGACCACGCCGGCATCTACGGCGGCTCCTACGGCGGCTTCATGACCTTCATGGCGCTGTTCCGCTCGCCGGGCACGTTCAAGGCCGGTGCCGCGCTGCGCCCGGTGGTCGACTGGCACCAGTACAACCACGGCTACACCGCCAACATCCTCAATACCCCGGACATCGACCCGGAGGCGTACCGCAAATCGTCGCCGATCGAGTACGCCGACGGGCTGCAGGACCACCTGCTGATCGCGCACGGGATGATGGATGACAACGTGTTCTTCCAGGATTCGGTCAACCTCACCCAGAAGCTGATCGAACTGCACAAGGACAACTGGTCGATCGCGCCGTACCCGCTGGAACGCCACGGCTATGTGCGTGCCGATTCCTGGCTGGACCAGTACAAGCGCATCCTCAAGCTGTTCGAAGAGAACCTGAAGTAATCCAGCGATGACGTCGGTGCCCACTGACGTGCAGCACGCCGCGGCGACGATCGATATCGTCGCCGCGGTCGTTTTCGATCCCGACGGCCGCGTACTGGTGGTGCGCAAGCACGGCTCGGACACCTTCATCCAGCCCGGCGGCAAACCCGAGCCCGGCGAAGCGCCCTTGGCCGCGCTGGCGCGCGAGCTGGAAGAAGAACTCGGGGTCACGGTGGACCCCGCCAGTGCCGTGCCGTTGGGCCGGTTCGAGGCCTGGGCGGTGCACGAAGCCGGACACCGCGTACGGGCCCACGCCTATCTGGTGACGGTGACCGGTTCGCCCCGCGCACAGGCGGAAATCGCCGAACTGGCCTGGGTGCCGCTGCGCCCGCCGCATGGCGTTTGCTTGGCACCGCTGAGCGCAGACCATATCCTGCCCGCGGCCGCGAACGCGGTGGCTGGGACCTAGACGTCGCGGCCTGCCCAACCAGGACACCGGATGTCAGCCTCGCTTCCCCCGCAATTGCCTTCCTGCACGCCCCGCCCCAGCAGGGAGGGTGCGCCTGCGTTTCTCGCCCCCCTGCTCAAGTCCGTGCTGCTGGTCTGCCTGGTCACGGCCGCGATGTGGGGGGTACTGGCCCTGATTGCGATACCTCTGTCGGGCTCGGAGGCGCTGCAGGCGCTACTGGCCGATGAGGACCTGCACTGGCTGCCCGGCTCGCTGCGCTGGCTGCTCACCCACCCGGTGCTGGCCAACGTGCTGCTGTGCGTGTCGAGCCTCTTGGGCGTTGCCGCATGCTGGGGCATGCTGCGTCGCTGGCGCTGGGCATGGGCACTGTTCATCGTGCTGCTGGCGGTCACCGCCGTGCTCAACGTGGTCGCCGCGTGGCTGCTGGACGATGCGTTCCGCCACCTGCTGGCGCAGATACCCGGTGACACCCTGTCGATCGAACTGCTCAAGCTGCGCAGTGAGCTGCGCGTACAGCGCGTGATCTGCAGCGGCCTCGCCGGCGTGACCGCACTGGCGTTCGCGGTGCTGCAGGGCTGGCTGATCGTGCGCCTGTGCGCGGCCGATGTACGTGCGCTGTTCCGCCGCTGACCTGTTTCCCGCAGCGCCACGGTGCGCTGCACGACCTGCAAGGATGATCGTGTGACTGTTTCCCTCCCCCTTCTGCGCCGCCACGGCTGGCGCGCGACCCTGTTCACCCTGCTCACGGCGGTCAGCCTGCCGGCGGCGGCCCAGGCCATGGTCTGTGGCACGTTCGTGGCCAAGGACAGCGGCACCACGTTGACCCTGCACAGTGCGAACGAGGCGGTGCGGCAGATTCCCGGCCAGGCGCCCGAGCCTTACCTCCTCAGCCGCCTCGGCGACGAACTGAAGCTGGCCGACCTGGACAACGGCGGCGTCAGCTCGCTGAACGTGCAGGAGGGCGGTCGCCTGCTCAGTGACCGCTTCAACGACTACCGCTTGCAGAAGGCGGCCACCTGCCGCCGCGCGACGGTGTTCCCGGCGGCATCGTGCCGGGCCGAGATTGGCACCTGCCTGAACGACACGCTCTTCGCCAGCAACGACCGCCTGCGTCAATGGTGTCGGGAGGATGTGCCGGCTGCCTGCAAGCGTCTGCTGGCCAATTTCCAGTCCGAAGCGCGCGAGGCCAGGACGCTGGCGGCGACCCGGGACGATGCGCCGGAGCTGCCCGAGCCGGAGGTCTGCAAACCTGCGTCCACGCAGTACGACCAGGCTGCCTGTCTGGAGGCCGCGCGCGACGCGATGGGGCAAGCGCTGGCCAAGGCGCTGCTTGGCGGGCTCAGCGCAGCCAAGGCGTCACCGCTGCCGGCCATACAGCTCGATGAGATCACCACCCTGTGCCGGGCACAGACCGGCGGCACGTTCTGCGCCAACGCTGCCGAGGCGTTGTGGGACGCCGGCCGCCTGATCCCGGCCCGCGATGCACTGCAGCGGGCGTGCACCCTGGGCAAGGACCCGCGCGCCTGCGAGCGTGCGGCGCCGCTGGCCACGCTGGAGGCCAAGGCACTGACCCCGGTGGCAGCCACCGCCCTGCCCTGCGGCAGCTATGTCGCCAGCCAGGGCCTGATGGACCATCTGCCGTTCGGCGATGGCGGCATGCTCGACAGCGGCTTCGGCGGCAAGCTGCGCGCGCGGCTGGTCGATGGCGACATCCGTGTGCGCCATGACCAGGGCGACGACTTCGTGTTCAAGCGCCTGGCCAACGGCAACCTGATCGGCATGGACAGCTGGAACCGCTTCAGCTATTACGAGCGCACCGGCGAGGCGCAGCAGTGCAGCGCGCCGGTGGTCTTCGTCGAAACCCCGCTGCCGCAGGATTGCCCGACCTTGGGCCGCGAGGGCGGTGCGCAGGCGTGCTGCGCGGCCGGCAAGCTGCAGGGCTGCAATGCCGCCGGTCACCAGCTGGCGCTGCGCAACCGCTGGGCCGAGGCGGCGCCGTTCTATCTCAAGCTCTGCGCCGCCGGGGTACGCGAGGGCTGCGAGAACCTGGCCAGCGTCTACGAACACACCGGTGACGAGGCGCTGCCCGAGCAGATGGCCTCGATCTGCGCCAAGGATGGAAACGGCACGCACGTGGCCTGCGATGTGCACGCGACCCGCAACTGGGGCCTGATGCGGGTCAGTGCCGGGCTGGAACAGATCGCCGAGCGCATGGCGACCGAGCCCGATGCCGAGGCAGACGACGCCGCACCGGCCGAGGCGCCCGCCGCGGCGAAGAACAGCAAGAGCAGCACCCGCAAAAGCGGTCACTGAGCGCCAGTGAGCACACGCAGGCCGTGCACCGGCCTGCGGTAAAGTAGCGCCCATGAACGACTTCGACCGCGTCCGCGCGTATCTGACCGACCTGCAGGACCGCATCTGTGCGGCGATTGAAACCGCCGACGGCCAGGCCCGCTTCACCGAAGATCTCTGGCAGCGCGCGGAGGGCGGCGGTGGCCGGACCCGCATCCTGCGCGATGGGGCGGTGTTCGAGCAGGCCGGGATCGGGTTCTCCGATGTGGCCGGCACGCGCCTGCCGCCATCGGCCTCGGCGAACCGGCCAGAGTTGGCCGGCGCGTCATGGCGCGCGACCGGCGTCTCGCTGGTCTTCCATCCCGCCAATCCCTACCTGCCGACGACGCACGCCAACGTGCGCTACTTCCGCGCCGAGCGTGATGGCGTGGCGGTGGCCTCGTGGTTCGGAGGCGGCTTTGACCTTACTCCGTTCTACCCCATCGACGAAGACGTGCGGCACTGGCACCAGGTTGCGCACGATCTGTGCGCGCCCTTCGGCGAAGAGCGCTATGCGGCGCACAAGCGCTGGTGCGATGAGTATTTCTTCCTGCGCCACCGCAATGAAACGCGCGGCGTGGGCGGGTTGTTCTTCGACGACCTGCATGGCGACTTCGAGCGCGATTTTGCGTATCTGCGGGCGGTCGGCGATGGTTTCCTGGATGCCTATCTGCCGCTGGTCGAGCGCCGCAAGGACACGCCGTATGGCGAGCGCGAACGCGAGTTCCAGCTTTACCGCCGTGGCCGCTACGTGGAGTTCAACCTGGTCTATGACCGCGGCACGCTGTTCGGCCTGCAGAGCGGCGGGCGCAGCGAGAGCATCCTGATGAGCCTGCCCCCGCGCGTGCGCTGGGAATACGGTTTCCAACCTGAAACCGGCAGCGACGAAGCCCGCCTGGCCGACTACCTGGTTCCGCGCGACTGGGTGTAACCCAGCGCGCCACCGCATGGGCCGGCATGGATTTCGCATGCGGTGCATGGGTGGCACCCGTCGGGTAGAGCCACCCATGGGGTGGCTCTACGTCTTCTTCGGCACGATGGTGATGTGCCCGTTGATCTCCAGCACCGCCAGGGCGACATCGTCGATGGACAGGCAGCCCTGCTGACGCATCGCTGCGTCCAGATCGGCCGGGGTCACGAGCTCGCGCTTGAGCACGGAATCGAGCACCTTGCCATCACGGGCGATCAGGATCGGCTCGCCTTCGACCAGCGTTTCCACGCGCCGACTGCGCGTGCTGAGCCAGCCCACGCCGTAGTTGATCGAGATCAGGGTCGCCGCCAGCAGCAGGCCGCCGCCCAGGGAGGTGTCTTCGCCAAGCAGCGCGTTCTGCACCGCGTTGCCGAGCAGCACGATCAGCAAGACATCGAACGGGGTGATCTGGCCCAGCGCGCGCTTGCCGGAGAGCCGGACCATGCCCAGTACCACCGCGTACACCACCACCGCGCGCAGGATGAATTCCCACCACGGCATGGCCAATGCAAACAGGTCGCTCATGCGGTTCTCCCCGGGTCCAGCCCACAGCATGGGCCGCGCGCAGGGCAAACGGCAATCGGCAATCGGCCGCGCGGGGTCTCTCGTGCGGCGGGCTGCGCGGGGTTTTCGGCGCCACAAATAAAAAGCCCCGCCAACCAGGGGGAGGTTAGCGGGGCCGGGGAACGGGTGCTTGGGGAGGAGCCCCCGTTCCGAGATCTGCTCCAGGGGATGGGAGAGATCCACAACAGGCATTGCGCCTGTCGAGGTCTATCAAAGCACTCCGAACATTGATAGTTCGTGAAGGGGCCCAATTAATTCGGGCCTCCTCCCAGAAACATTCATCCAACAGTCAGATTATCGTGGCGCACTGAACCAATTCAGCCTTTTGACTGTGATTCAGGCCTCAATGGGCCTCATCCCAGTTGTCGCCCACGCCCGCATCCACCACCAGCGGTACACGCAGTTCGGCGGCCGAGGACATCAGTTCCACGACTTTCAAACGCAAGGTATCGAGGAAACTACTTTCGGTTTCAAAGACCAGTTCATCGTGCACCTGCAGAATCATCTTGGCCTGGTCGCCGTGATCCTCCAGCCAGCTGTCCACCTTGACCATGGCGCGCTTGATGATGTCCGCCGCGGTGCCCTGCATCGGGGCATTGATCGCGGCCCGTTCAGCACCGGCGCGCAGGCCCTGGTTGCGGGCGTTGATGTCGTTCAGGTACAGACGGCGGCCGAACAGGGTTTCCACATAGCCCTGGTCGCGGGCCTGCTGGCGCATCCGCTCCATGAAATCGCGCACGCCCGGGTAGCGGCTGAAGTACAGCGCCACGTAATCCTGGGCCTGGCCGCGGTCGATGCCCAGGTTGCGGGCCAGGCCGAACGCGCTCATGCCGTACATCAGGCCGAAGTTGATCGCCTTGGCGGCCCGGCGCTCGTTGGAGGTCACCTCTTCCAGGCGGCGGCTGAAGACTTCCGCCGCCGTCGCCCGGTGCACGTCCACGCCCTGCTCGAAGGCCCGCACCAGGCCGGGGTCCTCGGAGAGGTGGGCCATGATCCGCAGTTCGATCTGCGAGTAATCGCAGGCCAGGATCTTGCGGCCCGGCGGGGCCACGAATGCGCGGCGGATGCGGCGGCCATCCTCGGTGCGGATCGGGATGTTCTGCAGGTTCGGGTCCGATGAGGACAGCCGACCGGTGGCGGCGCCGGACTGGTGGTAGCTGGTGTGTACCCGCCCGGTGTCCTGGTTGATCATCTCCGGCAGCTTGTCGGTGTAGGTGCTGCGCAGCTTGGCCAGCCCGCGGTACTCCAGGATCACCCGCGGCAGTTCATGCTGCTCGGCGATCGCCTCCAGCGCCTCTTCGTTGGTGCTGGGCTGGCCCTTGGGGGTCTTCACCAGTGCCGGCAGCTGCAGTTCGTCGAACAGCACGGCCTGCAGCTGCTTGGGCGAATCCAGGTTGAAGGTGCGCCCGGCCAGCTCGGTGGCCTTCTGCTGGGCAGCCAGCATGCGCGAGCCCAGGTCCTGGCTCTGCCGGCGCAGTTCGGCCATGTCGATGTGCACGCCATTGGCTTCGATGCGCGTCAGCACCGGCACCAGCGGCATCTCGATGTCGCGGTAGACGCTGTCCAGCGAGGGCGTGGCCTGTAGTTGTGGCTGCAGGGCGTGGTGCAGGCGCAGGGTCACGTCGGCATCTTCGGCGGCGTAGCGGCAGGCTTCGTCCAGGCCCACCTGCGAGAACGAGATCTGCTTGGCACCCTTGCCGGCCACCTCCTCGAACTTGATCGTGGTGTAGCCCAGGTAGCGCATCGCCAGCGAGTCCATGTCATGGCGCGTGGCGGTGGAATTGAGCACGAAGCTCTCCAGCATGGTGTCGTCGTGGTACCCCTGCAGGTTCACGCCGTGGCGGCGCAGCACGTGCAGGTCGTACTTGCCGTGCTGGCCAAGCTTCTTCTTGGAGGGGTCTTCCAGGGCAGGACGCAGCGCGGCCAGCACCTGCTCGCGTGGCAGCTGGGCCGGCGCGCCGGGGTAATCATGGCCGACCGGGATATAGGCGGCGCGGCCCGGCTCGACCGCCAGGCTGATGCCGACCAGGTTGGCGCGCATGGCGTCCAGCGCGTCGGTCTCGGTATCGAACGAGATCAGCTCGGCATCGGTCAGGCGCTGCACCCAGGCGTCGAGCTGCTCGGTGGTCAGCACCATCTCGTACTCGCCGGGGGCGGAGAGCGCCGGGTCGACCGGCACCACCGCCACCTCCGGCGTGGCACGGGCGTAGCCGGCCGCGGTGCCACGCAGGCTGACCGGGGCCTCGCTGGCAGCGGCCGGGGCCGGCACGGGACCGCCCAGCTCCTTGAGCGCCTGGGTGAAGCCGTAACGCAGGTACAGCTCGCTCAGCGACGGCACGTCCGGCTCGCGCAGCGGCAGGGTCTGCGCCGTTACCTCCAGCGGCACATCGGTGCGGATCGTGACCAGCTCGCGGTTGAGCGGCAGGCGCTCCAGCGCCGCGCGCAGGTTCTCGCCGATCTTGCCCTTCATGGTCGGGGCCGCCGCCATCACCCCATCCAGGTGCTGGTACTCGGCCAGCCACTTGGCGGCGGTCTTGGGACCGCACTTTTCCACGCCGGGCACGTTGTCCACGGCGTCGCCCATCAGCGCCAGCAGGTCGACGATCTGGTCGGCGCGCACGCCGAACTTCTCCATGACCGCCGCGTCCGAATCCATGCGGCTGCCGGTCATGGTGTTGACCAGCTCGATACCCGGGCGGACCAGCTGGGCGAAGTCCTTGTCGCCGGTGGAAATGGTCACCTGCAGGCCATCGCGGTGGCCCTGCAGGGCCAGCGTGCCGATCACATCATCGGCTTCCACGCCGGGGATGCGCAGGATGCTCAGGCCCAGCGCCTCGACGATGCGGCACATCGGCTCGATCTGCGGGCGCAGGTCGTCGGGCATCGGCGGGCGGTTGGCCTTGTAGTCGGCATACAGGTCGTCACGGAAGGTCTTGCCGGGCGCATCGACCACGAAGGCGACGTACTCAGGGCGCTCCTTCAAGGTGGCGCGCAGCATGTTGACCACGCCGAACAGCGCGCCGGTGGGTTCACCGTGTGCGTTGGTCAGCGGCGGAAGCGCGTGGAACGCGCGATACAGGTAACTGGACCCGTCAATCAGGACTAATCGGCTCATGGGGCAATTCTACGCGCCCGGCCCTGACCGTCGTCGGCACCGGCCTCACGATCCATCGGGCATAATCAGGCCCTCTTCGCCCAAGGACTCCCGGCCCATGAAGATTCTGTTGCTCGCAGGCGTGCTCGCGCTGGCCGGCTGTGCCACCGGTGGTGGCGGCAGGCCCCCGGTTGATGTCACTGGTGCCGATGTGGTCAAGACGGTGCAGGACAACGGCGACACCATCGAGGAATACCGGGTGGGCGGCCAGCTGCGGATGGTCAAGGTGACCCCGTCGCGCGGTGCCCCGTTCTACATGTACGACCAGAACGGCGATGGCCGCATGGACAGCGACAAGGACGGCGTCTCGCCGGTGTATTGGAAGCTCTACAGCTGGTGATTCCGGGCGTCGACCGCACTGCCGCCCCGTGACCGCACGGGGCCGGCAAGGCGCTGACCCCCGTCCCCGCTTGCCCACGCTCGATGACTACACCCGAACGCCGCCACGATCCAAATCCGGCTGAACTGCGCGCCGGCCTTACTGCAGAGCAACGCCAGGCGGTGGAGACGCTGGAGCATTTCGGCTGGCAGCTGCGCTTCGTGCGCCGCCCGCTGTTCCGCGACCCGATCCCGGTGCTGTTCGACCGCAGCGGCGAGCGTTATGTGGTGCTGCAGCCGGATGGCACGCTGGATGAATCGCAGACGTTGAAACTGCGCGATTGAGGGGCGCTGAGGGGCACTGCCGGCCAGCGGCCGGCACTACACGTTTCTCCGTTATCGGATGACCAGCACCGGTACCGTGCTGCGTGCCAGCACTTCGGCGGTCTGGCTGCCGAGCAGCACGCGGGTGACGCCACGGCGGCCATGCGAGGTCATCACGATCAGGTCGCTGCCGCGCTCGGTGGCGGTATCGATGATGCCGTCGGCGGCATAGCGGTCCAGCACATGCACGGTTTCAGTGCGCAGGCCCTGCGCCTCTGCAGCGGCCTTGGCCGGCTGCAGCACCTTCTGCGCGGTCTCTTCGCGATCGGCTTTGTATTCGGGCGTGTTCATGTAGCCCACGCTCCAGCCCATCGCGTCGTACATGCCGACGGCCCATGGCTCGGAGACGGTCACGATATCGACCTCGGCATCGAGGTCCTTGGCCAGCTCCAGGCCCTTGGCCAGGCCTTTCTCGGCCAGCTCCGAACCATCGGTGGCAATCAGGATGCGCTTGTACATGGCAGAGCTCCTTGGGGTGGGCAATGGGAACATCACCATTGCACACCCGGTGTGGACGCAGTGCCTTGAGCTGGATCAATCGCCGTGGCCGCGGGCAGGCACCGCCCGCGCCGGATTGCCCACCACGGTCGCGCCCGCAGGCACGTCGCGGGTGACCACACTGCCCGCGCCCACCACCGCGTCATCGCCGATGGTGACGCCGGGCAGCACGATCGCGCCGCCCCCGATCCAGACATTGCGCCCGATCCGGATCGGCCTGGCCGACTCCAGGCCTTCCGCCCGCGCCTGGGGATCACGCGGATGGTCGGCGGCGTAGAGCTGCACTGCCGGACCGATCTGGGTGCCATCGCCGATGCTGACCTCGGCCACGTCCAGGATCACGCAGTTGTAGTTGAGGAACACGCCCTGCCCCAGGCGGATGTTGTAGCCGTAGTCGCAATGGAATGGCGGCCGGATCACCGCGCCTTCGCCGACCGCGCCGAGCTGCTCGCGCAACAGCGCGCGGCGCACGGCCGGGCTTTCGGCCAGGGCGGCGTTGTAGCGGACCATCCAGACCTTGGCGGCGGCCATGTCGGCCTGCAGCGCCGGATCACCGGGGCGGTAGGGCAGCCCGGACAGCATCTTTTCTTTTTCGCTCGGACCCATGTGGCCTCCCTCAGACAGAGGGTGATGATGCCGGTTGGCCGCTCGCGTGTCAGCGCGTGCCGCGTCGCGTGCCCAGCAGCGCCACCAGTGCGAAGACGATGCCGCTCAGCCAGAACCACAGTGTTGCCTGGCCGATGCACAACCCACTGGGCTGCGGCTGGCAGCGCAGGCGCAGCAGATCGAAGTCGCCGCCGTCGGCCAGGCAGGTCTGCGCGTGCTGGAACAGGGCCAGCACCGGCTCGGCCCAGCCTGCCGACCATGTCAGCAGAACCAGTGCAGCAAGCAGATACGGAATTCCCTTGTTCACGAGTGCGCTCCCAGCGGACAGGGGCAGACTCTGGGCGCCGGCCGGGGGAGCGACAAGCGGCACGCGACGAACTGTGTGAAATCCGGGATGAGCCGGGGGCGATCGGGGATGAAGCGAGGCGCCCTGGCCCACCACAACACGGATAGCGCAGGCATGCGCTGCCTGGGATGCCTGTGCTGCAGCGCAGGACGGAGACGGGCAGCGCCCATGACAGACTTCGCGCATGCGCCCTCTGCTCATCGCCCTGCTGTGCTCGCTGGCCCTGCTGCCGCTACCCGGCCTTGCCGCCGCGCCGGGTCCGGACCGCGTGCTGATCTTCAGCCGCACCGCCACGTTCCACCACGACTCGATTCCTGTGGCCGTGGCAACGCTGCGCGAGCTGAGTGCCGAGGCCGGCATGACGGCGGACCCGAGCGACGATCCCCGCGATTTCCGCCCCGACAACCTCGCCCGCTACCGCGCCGTGGTCTTCGCCAATACCACCGGCGACGTACTCGACGCCGCGCAGCAGGCGGCGATGGAACAGTTCATCCGCAACGGCGGCGGCTTCATGGGCGTGCACGCCGCAGCCGACACCGAGTACGACTGGCCGTGGTACGGCGAACTGGTCGGCGCGTGGTTCCACAAGCATCCCAAGGGTCTGCAGGAGACGCTTGTGCAGCCCGAACGTGACGGCAGGCCGTCAGGCCCGGCGTGCCGATCCGCGATGAGCTTTACAACTACCGGCGCAATCCGCGTGGAACGGTGAAGGTCATCGCGACAGTGGACGAATCGCGATACGACGGCGGCACCATGGGCGCCGATCATCCCATCGCCTGGTGCCGGCCCTTCGATGGCGGCCGCAGCTGGTACACCGGGCTGGGCCACGACGCGGCGGTGTATGCCGACCCGAATGTGCGGGCGCAGCTGCGCCGTGGCCTGCGCTATGCAGCAGGCCACGCGCCGGACTGCTGATCAGGCGGTACGCACCACGCGCGCGCCTTGGCACAGCGGGTAGCTCGCCAGCAGATCGGCGATGCGCGCGTGCAGGGTGTCGAACGAGGCGCCATACAGATACAGCGCCGTCTCGGTCGGGCCCTGCCACCAGCTGCAGATCTCGCCGTGGCCTTCGATGCGCTCGACGATCTGTTCGAACACATAGTTCGAGTCGCACTGCTCATAGACCTCATCGGGCAGATCGGTGCCGTTGAGATACAAGGCCAGGCCTTCGGTGACGCCGAACGGTTGATCGGGGGTGCCTTCGCGCTGGATCAGCGAGCCCTTCGGCGCTCCCAGCTGCTCCAGCAGCTCGATCACGCCAGGCAGCGAGGCCGGATCGTTCAACGCGATCTCGATATCGCCGTAATCCACTTCGCCTTCTTCGCTCAGCGCGGTGCCACCGCCGGTGATCTCGCCCAGCTCGGCACTGCCCAGCAGCGCATCCAGCGGATCTTCGAACAGCTCATGGCGATGCTCGGGCTGGAGCCTGGCGTTCAATTTGACGGTGAGGTGCAGCGGCGAATCGGTCATGGCGGGGGCCTGCGCGAAAGGAATGCCGCCATTGTAGTGCCGGCCGCTGGCCGGCTCCCGACAAGCAAGGAGCAGCCGGCCAGCGGCCGGCACTACCGGATCACGAGCGCTGCTCAGAGCACCGTCAAATTGGCATACGCCATCACCAGCCACTTGCTGCCGGCCTCGATGAATTCGACCTGCACGCGGGCGTGCTGGCCGCTGCCTTCGTAGTCGGTGACCATGCCTTCGCCGAACTTGGGATGGTTGACCATCGCGCCCAGCTTGAGTGGCGGTGCTTCCAGCGCCGCGTGGCCCATCACCCGGTTGGCACCGAGCGAGGTGCCACGCGAGACCTGCACCTTCGGGCGCACTTCATTGACCAGCTCACGCGGGATCTCGCGCAGGAAGCGCGAGGGCACGTTGTAGTTGTCCTGGCCATGGATGCGACGTGATTCGGCGTAGCAGAGCACCAGCTTCTGGCGCGCGCGGGTGATGCCCACGTACGCCAGGCGCCGTTCTTCTTCCAGCCGGCCGCTTTCTTCCAGCGAGCGCGCGCTCGGGAACAGGCCGTCTTCCATGCCGGCCAGGAACACCAGCGGGAACTCCAGGCCCTTGGCGGCGTGCAGCGTCATCAACTGCACGCCCTCTTCGCCGGCCTGGGCCTGGCCTTCGCCGGCCTCCAGCGAGGCATAGGCGAGGAAGGCGACCAGCTCGCTCATGTCCTGGGTTTCTTCGACATCGTCTTCGCGACGCACGAAGCGCGAGGCCACCGAGACCAGTTCGTCCAGGTTGTCCGCGCGCGATTCCGAATCCAGCGCGTTGCGACTTTCCTTGGACCAGTGCTCCCGCAGGCCCGAGCGCATCAGCACATGGTCGATGCGTTCGGCGAGGGTCATCGTGTCGGCTTCAGCCTGGAGCTGATTGACCAGCACCAGGAAGCCGGCCAGCGCGTTGCGTGCACGTGCAGCGAGCTCATTGCCCTGGGTGGTCAGCATGGTGGCCTCCCACAGCGAAATCGCGTGGGAACGGGCCAAGCGGCGCACTTCATCCAGGGTGCGGTCGCCGATGCCACGCGTCGGCGTGTTGACCGCGCGCTCGAAGGCCGCGTCATCGTTGCGGTTGGTCATCAACCGCAGGTACGCCAGCGCGTCCTTGATTTCGGCACGCTCGAAGAAGCGCATGCCGCCGTACACGCGGTACGGCACCTGCTCGGAGAGCAGGGATTCTTCGAAGGCACGCGACTGCGCATTGCTGCGGTAGAGCACGGCGACATCGCCGTAGCTGCCGCCATCACGCACCCACTGGCGCGCGCGCTCGACCACGTAACGCGCCTCGTCCATCTCGTTGTAGGCCGCATACAGATCGATCGGATCGCCGTCGCCGCTGTCGGTCCACAACTCTTTGCCGATACGGTCCGGGTTGTGCGCGATCACCGCATTGGCCGCGCCGAGGATATTGGCGGTGGAGCGGTAGTTCTGCTCCAGGCGGACGGTCTGCGCACCCGGGAAATCCTTCAGGAAGCGCTGCACGTTCTCGACCTTGGCGCCGCGCCAGCCATAGATGGCCTGGTCGTCGTCGCCGACCACGAACACGTGGCCGGTATCGCCGGCGAGTACGCGCACGAAGGCGTACTGGATGGCGTTGGTGTCCTGGAACTCGTCCACCAGGATTTCGCGGAAGCGCGAACGGTAGTGAGCCAGCAAGGCCGGGTTGTCGCGCAGCAGTTCATGCGCGCGCAGCAACAGTTCGGCGAAATCGACCAGACCGGCGCGATCGCAGCGCTCCTGGTAGGCGATATACGCCTGGCGCATGGTTTCCAGCCACGCGTCATGCGGCTCGGGCTGGATATGCTGCGGGCGACGGCCCTCGTCCTTCTGCTCGTTGATCCACCAGGCGATCTGCTTCGGCGGGAACTTGCCGTCGTCGATCTCCAGCTGCTGGACCACGCGCTTGACCAGCCGCAGCTGGTCGTCCGAATCCATCACCTGGAAGCTGTCGGGCAGCTTGGCGTCCTGGAAATGCAGGCGCAGCAGGCGATGGGCCAGGCCGTGGAAGGTGCCGATCCAGGCGCCACGGCTGCCCTGCGACAGCTGCAGGTCGATGCGGTGACGCATCTCCCCGGCGGCCTTGTTGGTGAAGGTCACCGCAAAAATGCCATGGGTCGGCACGCCGCAGACTTCATTGAGCCAGGCGATGCGGTGGATAAGCACGCGGGTCTTGCCGGAACCGGCACCGGCAAGCACCAGATGGTGGCCGGGCGGGGCGGACACAGCTTCGCGCTGGGCGGGGTTCAACCCGTCGAGCAAGTGGGAAACATCCATGTCCCCATTTTACGCCCTCTGCACCCTCCCTGCGTCAGGGCGCGCGTCCGGCGGCTTCCTCGGCAAGCCGTGTGTCCAGCTGGGTGTGCCCCATCTGCGCGTAGCGACGGCAGGCGCCTGGCTGGACCAGCGGGGTGGCTGCGTCGCCCTGCAGACGGATGAACAGGTTGCTGCCCAGGGGATGCGGCGTCACATGCACGTCGCAGGGTAGCGCCGCCAGCGTATCCAGACCGCGCCGGAAGGCCTCCACCATCTGCGGGTGATCGAGATAGCGGTACTGGGCATCGGAGATCGCACTCACGCTGTCGGTGTAGGCGATGTCCAGGCAGCGCCCTGCCTCGCAGGACCGCCAGGTCCAACTGGTGCCGCCCGGCGCGTGGCCCGGGGTGGCATGGGCGGTCAGCGCCAGCGGACCGACGCGGACGACCTCGTCGTCGCCGATGGCCATGACCTCGGCCACCGCTGGAAATGCCGAGCCTTCCTCAAGGAACTGCGGATCGCTGCGATCGCTCCGGCCGTTACGCAGGGTGGCCACAGCGGGCGAGCGTGCCAGCAGCGGTGCGCCGGTGGCCGCCTGCAGGTGCGCCAGGCCGGCGGCGTGATCGTAATGCTCGTGCGAGTTCAGCAGATACTTCACGTCCTGCGGATCGAAGCCAAGCGTGCGGATATTGGCCTCGATCAGGGGGCCGGCGGGCGTCGTGCCGCCATCGATCAGCACATGGCCCTGATCGGAGGTCACCAGCACCGCAGCCAGCCCACAGGTGCCGACATACCATGTGTTGCCGAAAATGCGCCGCGGCGGGGCGCGGTCGTTCCATCCCTCCATCACGCTGGCGCCCGCCGGGCAGGCGGGAATGTCGCGCAGTGCGGTGACGGCGACGGGCGCCGCGACCGTCGCATCGGTCGAGGCAGCGGGATCGACCGGGGCGTGGTGCTGGCAGGCGGCCAGAACCAGTGTTGCGCCCAGCACGACGAGCGGGCGCCATGGGGTCGTCGCCGTGACACGGGGGGCGGTCCTGTCGGGACGTAGCGTCATGGTCATTTCCTGTGAGAAAGACACGAGCCTAGTGCCGTCGTCATGCCGCCACCACCGAGCCGTTCGAGGGGAAGGCATGAGGTGTTTGTGTGCCTCGCGCACGGCCGCGAGGCACGGTGTCGCAGTCAGCCCACCGCGCGCAGCGCGGCCTGCTGGGCCTGCATCCGCAACTCGGGAATGGCCAGGCTTTCCCAGAGCGTGCCGATGCGCAGGCTGCCCACCACCAGCACGCGGGTCTGACGCTGGCCGTCGGCACCGAGCAGTTCGCCGTTCTCCACCGAGGTATCCAGCCCCAGCCCGTGCGGACCAGGCCGCGCATGCCCATCGGCCAGCAGCTGCTGGATCAGTGGATTGCGCATGCACAGCGCGCGGGTTTCCACGCCGGTGGCATTGATCACCGCGCTGACCGTCAGTGGCGGCAGGCCGCCGGCCGGGCCGTGCCCGTGCAGCTGCAGCCCGCCTTCCTGCACCAGCAGCGTGTCCAGCCGGGCGCGGTGGCGCTGCAGCTGGCCGCTGCGCTCCAGCTCGCTGACCTGGGCATGCACCGATTCGGCGATGCGGTGGCGGTGCACGTCCCAATGGCGCACCACGTGGCGCAGGAAACGACGCTGGTCGGCCTCGCCCAGGCTCAACCACAATGCCTGGCCCATCGGCCGGATGCGGTCCATGACGCTTTGCCAAGGGATGCCCTGCGCCACGGCGGCACGGGCCTGCCCACGCAGTTCACGCACGCGCTGACGCAGCGACATCGTCAACAAGGGCTGCGGATCGAAGGTGACCGCTGCGCCGTGCGCCTGTGGCAATGGCAGCAACGCATGTCGCGACAGCACGAAGATGCGCCCGCGGTGTCCGGCGGCCGCCAGGGCCACCACGCTGTCGGCCATGCTCAGGCCCGAGCCGATGATGGCCAGATCGTCACCGCCGGCCAGCACGCGCACGCCGTCGTAATCCCAGGCCTCCACCGCCTGCGCCGGCGGCAGGGCATCGGCACCGGGCACCGGCAGTGGTCGCATGCTGTTGCCACAGGCCAGCACCACGCGCTGCGCGCGCCACACCACGTCGTCGTCGAGCCGCAACTGCACACCGTGTTCGGTCGGCTCCAGCGCGAACACTGGCTGCTCGACCACCTCCAGCACTGCCACGCTGCGCTCGCACGCCTGTTCCAGGCGCTCACGCAGGTAGGCGGCGTAATGGCGGCGCGGCACGAACTGGTCCGCCAGCACCTCGCGCGCCACATCGGCAATCGCCTGGCTGTCGATCAGGTAATCGAGGAAATCCGCAGGCTGATCGGGCAGCGCGCTCATCTTGCCGGCCGGCACGTTGAGCAGGTGCTCGGGCCAAGGCGTGGCGTAGGCGATGCCTTCGGCCAGCGCCGAAGCCGGCTCGAACAGCACGATGCGTGACGGTCGCGCAGCATGGCGCAGGGCCTGCAGGGCAACCAGGACGCCGGCAGCGCCGCCGCCGACGATGGCCAGATCACACTGGCGGTGGGTATCGGACGCAGTCATGCCTCGATTGTAGGCGATGCGCGTGGACCGCCCGTCCACGTGCGTCACAGCGGGCTACATCAAGGCATCGGCCAGCCGTGCGATGCCTTCGCGGCTGCGCTTCCACGCCGGCCGTTGGCGCCACGTCGCCAGATCGAGCTGACGTGACTGCTCGAGATAGTCGGCTTCGATCTGCGCCAGCTGCCGCACCATGCCGGGGTCATAACAGAGCATGCCGATCTCGGCATTGAGCGCGAACGAGCGGATATCCAGGTTGATCGAGCCGACCAGGGCGATGTCTTCATCGACGGTCAGGTGCTTGGCATGCAGGAAATGCGGTTCGTACAGCGCGATGCGCACCCCGCTGCGCAGCAGCTCATCGTAGTAGGCCTCCTGCGCCCAGGAGGTCAGCCGCTGGTTGGTGCTGGCCGACAGGATCAGCTGCACCTGCACGCCGGACAGCGCCGCGATGCGCAGCGCACTCAAGGTCGCTTCGTCGGGAACGAAGTACGGCGTGACCAGCACGATTCGCCGGCGCGCCAGATGGATCAGCGCGTTCACCGCATCGCGCGCATTGCTGAAGGGGTATGCCGGGCCACTGGGCAGCAGCTGGGTCGGCACATCGGCCGAGCACACCGGCACGGCGGTGAGCACATCCAGGCGTTGCCCGGTTTCCATGTACCAGTCGCTGGCGAACACCGCTTCCAGGTGCGCCACCACCGGCCCGCGCACGCGCGCGACCAGCTCCTTGTTCGGGAACCCGGCGACGAACTGCGCGCGTGCCAGGTTCTGTGAGCCGATATAGCCGACGCGGTTGTCGATCACCGCGATCTTGCGGTGGTTGCGCAGGTCCATGCGGCCACTGCGCCGCCAGCGCAGACCACCGGGCAGCATCGCGCGCACGTCGACACCTATCGCCTGCAGGCGATGGCGATAGTGGCGCAGCCCACGCTTGGCCCCCACTGCATCGAGCAGCACGCGGCAATGCACACCGCGCGCGGCCGCCCGCTGCAGCGCCTCCACGATGGCCTCGCCGACGGCATCGTCGAACATCAGGTAGTACAGCAGGTGCACGCGCTCACGGGCCTGGTCGATGTCTTCGATCAGGGCCTGCAGCGAGGCGTCGTAGTCATTGAGCAGATCCACCGCGTTGCCGTGGATGGGCATGAAATCGCCCTGGCGCTCGATCAGCGGCACGATCTCGGCGGTGGCCGTCTCCGGCGGCGGCGTCCAGCGCAGCGGCGGCTGCAGCGCCTGCTCCTCGCGGATCACCTGGGAGGCCTCGGCCTGGCGCTGCACGCGCTGGCGCGACAGCCACGGGTGGCCGAACAGCAGATACAGCGGCAGCCCGAGCAGCGGCACGAAGCCGACCAGCAGCAGCCAGCTGCGCGCGGCACCGGGCGTGGTGCGGCTGGGAATCCACAACAGCGCGGCCAGCCGGATCAGCCAATCCAGCATCAACAACCACGAACCCAGCAGCCACTCGAACAGCATCGCGTCGCCCGTCGGGAGGGAAACGCATTCTGCCATGGGCCGCTGCATGCAACCGGTCGTGCCGGCCGCTGGCCGGCGCCACGTATCGCCGGCCCAACAAAAAAACCCGCCACGAGGGCGGGTTTTTCGTCGGGAAGCTCAAGAACCCTTGCGGATTACTTGATCTTGCCTTCCTTGTACAGGACATGCTTGCGCACGACCGGATCGTACTTCAGGAATTCCATCTTCCCGGGGGTGTTCTTCTTGTTCTTGTCCGTCGTGTAGAAGTGGCCAGTGTTGGCCGTCGAAATCAGACGGATCTTATCGCGCTTGCCTGCCATGATCGTTTACTCCTCAGACCTTTTCGCCGCGCGAACGCAGCTCAGCCAGAACGGAGTCGATACCGTTCTTGTCGATGGTGCGCAGGGCATGCGCGGAAACACGAAGCTTGACCCAGCGGTTTTCGCTGGCAACCCAGAAGCGGCGCTCGTGCAGGTTGGGCAGGAAACGACGGCGGGTCTTGTTGTTGGCGTGCGAGACGTTGTTACCCGTCTGCACTCGCTTGCCGGAAACTTGGCATACGCGGGACATTGCGCACCTCGATAAAAGTAGTTGTCAGCCCATAGCCCGGGCGACGGCGGCCTCGACGGTTTCCCGCCACACGTCATGAGAATCAAAGGGTTACGCTGTCGAGGGCGGACCGGATGACGTGTTCCCGGCCGCCGATCCAGAGATTTCTGGACACAGCGAGCCGCGCATTATGCCGCAGACCGGTGGCTGGCGCAAGTTGTCCACAGGGCCATGGTGGTCTGTCAGTGCCGGGACGGCCTCCCGTGTTCGCATCGCCACCCACGGGCGATGGCGATACTGGCCGCCCCTTTTCCCCTGGACCCCTCGATGCGGCTGCTGGCACTTACCTACGGCACCGAAGGCGACACCCGCCCGCTGGTCATGCTCTGCCACGGCCTGATGGCCGCCGGACACGAGGTCATGCTGCTGGCCGAGGGCGGCACCCTGGGCAGCGCGCGCGCCCTGGGCGTGCCGCACGCCGCGCTGGAAGGCGACATCCACGACGAGGTGGTGGCGCTGGTGTCGCGTGGCAACAACACGCTGGCCGCCTCGCGCGGACTGGCCCGGATGGCGCGCCGGCACGTGCCGGCGTGGACCCGGCAGGCCGATGCGGCTGCCGCCGGGTGCGATGCGGTGCTGACCGGTGGGCTGGCCGCCTTCGTGGGTATGACCGTGGCCGAGCGGCATGGCCTGCCCGCGATCGGGCTGGGCATGATCCCGCTGACGCCCACGGCCGCCTTCCCGTCCCCGTTCCTGCCCCGGCTGCCCCTGCCGGGTGTGCTTAACCGGCTCAGCTACGGGCTGGTCAACCAGGCGGTCTGGCGCACCTTCCGGCAGCCGATCAACCAAGCCCGGCACGCGCTGGGCATGTCGCCGCGACGCAGCCTCTGGCGCGACCTGCCGATGCTCTACGGCATCTCGCCCAGCCTGCTGCCGCAACCGGCGGACTGGCCCGCCAACCATCGCATCTGCGGCCAATGGCGCCTGCCGGACAGTCCCTGGCAACCACCGCCGGACCTGCAGGCCTTCCTCGATGCCGGGCCCGCCTCGGTGTACCTGGGCTTTGGCAGCATGACCGGCTTTGATCGCGACCGCGTGCTGCCAGCGCTGCTGGACGCCCTGGCCCCCCGCCGGGTGCTGCTGTTCCCCGGTTGGGCGGGGCTGCCCAGCACCCCCCTGCCCGCCCGCGTGTTCGTGGTCGGGCCAACCCCACACGAGGCGCTGTTCCCGCGCTGCGCGCTGGTGATCCACCACGGCGGCAGCGGCACCACGCATTCGGCCTGCCGGGCCGGGGTGCCATCGCTGGTGATGCCGTTCGCGGCCGACCAGTTTTTCTGGGCGGCGCGGTTGCAGGCGTTGGGCGTGGCGCCGGCGGCGTTGTCGCCGAAGCGGTTGGATGCCAACACGCTGGAGCGGGCCATTGGCTTCGTCGAACACGCCGGAACGCGTGAACGGGCTGCTGCTCTGGGAAGGGCGATGGGCATGGAAACTGGCGTGGCCAAAGCAGCCGATCTAATCCAGCAATGGCTGGCAGGAAATCGATAAACGCCAAGTGGATGAGGCGGCCTCAAGGTGTGACCCCGCCATTTGACCGCCATGGCAACGGACTGCTGTAGTGGCCACACGACCCCGCCCTCGCCGTCGTCATTCAGTTGGCTAAACGGCTTGGGACGAAAAAACCGCCGAACGGCGGTTTTTTCATGTCAGTTGCCTCACCGGATCCAGACCGGGAAGAAGCCCATCGACAAGCCAGCGCATTGGTGAGGCAGCCAGGTCCGCACGTGGCATCACGTGCGGACCCACCCTTCAAACCGCGTCAGGCCCCTTCCGGTGCAACCACCGATACAGCACCGGCAGCACCAGCAACGTCAGCAGCGTGGACGAGACGATACCGCCGATCACCACGGTGGCCAGCGGGCGCTGCACCTCCGAGCCGGCGCCGACATTGAAGGCCATCGGCACGAAGCCGAGCGAGGCCACCAGCGCGGTCATCAGGACCGGGCGCAGACGGCCCAGCGCGCCCTCGCGCACCGCCTGCGGCAACGGCATCCCCTGCTCGCGCAGGCTGCGCACGAAGCTGATCATCACCAGGCCGTTGAGCACCGCCACACCGGACAGCGCGATGAAGCCCACGCCGGCCGAGATCGACAACGGAATCCCACGCAGCGCCAGCGCGAGCACACCGCCGGTGAGCGCCAGCGGCACGCCACTGAACACGATGGCTGCATCCTTGACCGAGCCGAAGGCCCAGAACAGCAGCGCGAAGATGATCGCCAGCGTCACCGGCACCACGATCGACAACCGCTGGCTGGCCGAGATCAGCTGCTCGAAGCTGCCGCCGTACTCGATCCAGTAGCCGTTGGGCACCTGCACATCGCGCCCGATCGTCTGCTGCAGCTCGCCGACAAATCCGCCGAGGTCGCGGTCGCGCACATTGGCGGTGACCACGATCCGGCGCTTGCCGTTCTCGCGGTTGATCTGATTCGGCCCTTCGCTGTTGCTCAGCGTTGCCAGCTCACGCAGCGGCACCGTGCGTGCACTCCCGCTGGTCCAGCTACCGGTGCGGCTGGACTCGTCGGCGTCATCGGCCAGCGCCGTCTCCAGTGACACCGGCAGATCCGCCAGCGCGGCCGGGTCCTGGCGCAGTGCCTCGGGCAGGCGCACCACGATGTCGAAGCGGCGGTCGCCCTCGAACAACTGCCCTGCCACCTGCCCGCCGACCGCGGTGGCCACGGTCGACTGCACCTGGCCCGGATTCAAGCCATACCCGGCCAACGCGGTGCGGTTGGGGGTGACGGTCAGCAGCGGCAGGCCGCTGGTCTCCTCCACCCGCACGTCGGCCGCGCCCGGCACCGTGCCGACCACCGCCGCGATGCGCTTGCCGACCGACAGCAGCGTGTCCAGATCGTCGCCGAACAGCATCACGGCCACGTCGGCGCGCACACCGGAGATCAGCTCGTTGGTGCGCATCTGGATCGGCTGGGTGAACTCGTAGTTGTTGCCGGGCAGCTGCTCCACCGCGTCTTCCAGCTCGGCCAGCAGTGCCGCACGCGATTTGCGTGGATCCGGCCAGGCCTTGCGCGGTTTCATCATGATGAAGGTATCGGCGACCGAGGGCGGCATCGGATCGGAGGCGACTTCCGGCGTGCCGATCTTGGAGAACACCTTGTCCACCTCGGCGAACTGCACCAGCCGGTTCTCGATCTGCTTCTGCATCTCGATCGACTGGGTCAGGCTGGTCCCGGGGATGCGCATGGCGTGCATGGCGACATCGCCTTCGTCCAGGTTTGGTACGAACTCGCTGCCCAGCCGCGTCGCCAGCAGGCCACAACCGATCACCAGCACCAGCGCACCGGCGACCATCCAGCGGCCGCGCCGCAGGGCAAAGGCCAGCATCGGCTCGTAGCGCCGGCGCACCCAGGCCATCAGGCGGTTTTCCGTCTCCTGCACACGGCCACCGAGGAACAGCGCGATCGCGGCAGGCACGAAGGTCAACGCCAGCACCATCGCACCGGTCAGGGCCAGCACCACGGTGATCGCCATCGGGTGGAACATTTTTCCTTCCACGCCGGTGAGCGCGAAGATCGGCAGGTACACCGCGGTGATGATGCCCAGACCGAACAGGCTCGGGCGGATCACCTCGGCGGTGGCGCTGGCGGTTTCGGCGAAGCGTTCGTCGCGGGTCATGTCGCGGCCGAGCGCGTGCTGGCGTTCGCCGAAGCGGCGCAGGCAGTTCTCGATGATGATCACCGCCCCGTCGACGATCAGGCCGAAGTCCAGCGCGCCCAGACTCATCAGGTTCGCCGACACGCCACCGCGGGCCATGCCGGTCAGCGTGAACAGCATCGCCAGTGGAATCACCGCCGCGGTGATCAACGCCGCGCGGAAGTTGCCGAGCAGCAGGAACAGCACCACGATCACCAGCAAGGCGCCTTCGATCAGGTTCTTGGCGACCGTGGCGATGGTGCGGTCGACCAGCGCGGTGCGGTCGTAGCTGGCGGTGACGGTGACGCCCTCCGGCAGACTGGCCTGCGCCTGCTGCAGACGCGCCGCCGCGGCCTGGGCCACATCGCGGCTGTTGGCCCCGATCAGCATCACCACCGTGCCCATCACCACTTCATGGCCGTTCTGGGTGGCCGCGCCACTGCGCAGCTCCGGGCCGTCCTGCACCTGGGCGACGTCGTGCACGTGGATCGGCACGCCTTCACGGCGGGCCAGCACGATGTTGCCGATCTCCTCCAGGTTGGCGACCTGGCCGGGAATGCGGACCAGGAACTGCTGGCCGTTGCGTTCGATGTAGCCGGCGCCGACGTTCTGGTTGTTGGTCTCCACCGCCTGTGCCACGTCCTCCAACGTGAAGCCCAGCGCGCGCAGGCGGGCCGGGTCGGGGGTGATGTGCACCTGACGCTGGAAGCCACCGATGGTGTTGACCTCGGTCACGCCGGGCACGTTGCGCAGCTGCGGCCGGATCACCCAGTCCTGCAGGGTGCGCAGGTCGGTGGCGGTGTACGCCGTGCCATCGGCCTTGCGCGCCTTGGGATCGGCGTCGATGGTGTACATGAAGATCTCGCCGAGGCCGGTCGAGATCGGGCCCAGCTGCGGATCCAGGCCGTCGGGAATCTGCGATTTGACCTGCTGCAGGCGTTCGGCGACCTGCTGGCGGGCGAAGTAGATGTCGGTGCCGTCCTTGAAGACCACGGTCACCTGCGAGAGCCCGTAGCGCGACAGCGAGCGGGCCTGCTCCATCGCCGGCAGGCCGGCCATCACCGTCTCCACCGGGTAGGTGATGCGCTGTTCGGTTTCCAGCGGCGAGTAACCGGGGGCCGCGGTATTGATCTGCACCTGGACGTTGGTGATGTCCGGGGTGGCATCGATCGGCAGCTTGGTGAAGCTCCAGCTGCCGATGACGATCAGCACCAACGTCAGGGCCATCATCAACCAGCGATGGGCGATGGCGGCGCGGAGGATGCGCTCAAGCATGGGAGCGCCCTCCGTGTGCGGGGCGCGGCAACGCATCAATGTTCATGCGATGCCCCTGCCTTGCCGATGTCGGCCTTGACCACGTAGCTCTGCTCGACCACGACGTCTTCGCCGACGGCCAGGCCACTGAGCACTTCGACCTTGCCGGCATCGCGCGCCCCCAGGGTCACCTCACGCGCGGTGTAGGTGTCCCCTTCGCGCACGAACACCACGTCCTTGCCGTCCATCGTCTGCAGCGCGCTCAACGGCACCACCTGCGCGGCCGGCGTGGTGGCCACCACGATGCGCGCCTTGACGGCCGCACCGGGCCGCCATTGGCCGTCGTCGTTGCGCAGCGTGGCGCGCGCGACCGTGCTCTGGCTGGCGGTCGCGGTGCCGGGCAGCACGCGTTCCAGCGTGGTGGCCTGGCTGACGCCGTCGGTCATGCGTGACACGGTGACCGGCACGCCGGCGGTGATGTGCTGGGTGTCGTTGCCGAAGATATGCAGGTCCACCCACAACGTGGACAGATCACCGATCTCGAACAACGGCGTGCCCTCGCCTGCCACCCCACCGACCTGCGCCTGGCGCGCGAGCACCACGCCACCGATCGGTGCGGTCACGGTGTAGGTGGTGAGGCTGAGGTTGCTCTCGATGCTGGCCACTACCTGGCCGGCGCGCACGCGGTCGCCCACATTGGCGCGCAGCGAACGGATCGGGCCGGGAAAGCGCGCCATCACCTGGGCAACGCGGCCATCGACCGGGGTCAGCAGCCCCTGCACATCGTGTTCGTCGGCGATGGTGCCGGCGACGACAGGTGCCACACGGATGCCCGCCTGCTCGGCCATGGCCGCGGCGATGGTGGTGCGTTCCGGGGCGTCGTGATCGTCGTGGTCATCGTCGTGCCCGGCCTCACCATGGCCGGCGTCCTCGTCGGCCGCGTTGGCCGGCGCCGCAGCGGGCTCAGCGCCGCCGCAGCCGGTGAGCGCGATCAGCGCGATCAACAGGCTGGCGGCCAGCGCGGTACGGGTCTGGGAAAGGGTCATCGGCGGTCCTCCGTGGACACGGTGTCGGTGGCGGCGACCATGCTCTGGCCGGTCAGGCGCTGGAGTTCGATCAGGGCGGTCTGTGCGGCGATGGCCGCGTCGAGCTGGCGCTGGCGTGCGTCGATCCGCATCGCCTGCAGCTGGGCCCATTCCATGTAACTGATCGCGCCGGCACGCCAGGCCTTCTCGGCAGCGTTCTCGGCACGCTGCAGCTGCGGCAGCACGTCGCGCGCCATGCGGGTCACTTCCAGCCGCGAGGTCAGGTAGCGGCCATGCGCTTCGGCGAGGGTGGCGTACAGCTGCAGCGCGCGCGCGTCGCGCTCCACGCTGTTGAGCGCCAGTTCGGCCTCGGCCGCACGGATCTCCGGGTCGGCACGGCGCACGCTGCCCAGCGGCAGGCTGAAACCGGCGACCAGGGAGGTGTCGCGGGTATCGCGCGAATTGCGCACGCCCACCTGCCAGCTGACATCGGGCCGTGCCTGGGTGCGGGCCAGCTGCACCTGCGCTTCGCGGATGCGACGCTCACCGGCCAGCACCGCCAGTTCCGGGGTGCGCTGCAGTTCCTCGGCGAGCACGGCGAAGTCCTGCAGCGCGGGCAGCTGCATGGGGTCGCCGGTGACCACGTCGAAACCGGGCTCACGCTGGCGCCACAGTGCGGACAGCGCCGCACGTGCGGACTGATCCATCTGCCGGGCGCGATCGCGGTCCAGCTCGGCCTGGGCCTGCATCGCCTGCGCGGTCAGCAGCACCGACTCGGGCGAGGCACCGACCTGCAGGCGCAGTCGCGCGGCGGCGACGGCGCGCCGGCGCTGCTCGATATCGGTCTCGGCGATGCGCAGCTGCTGGCGTGCGTCGGTCACTGCCAGATAGCGGCGGGCGACCTCGGCCATCAGATCCAGCCGCGCGGTTTCGCGCTGCGGGGCCAGGCTGTCCAGATTGGCCTGGGCCACGGCGCGGCGGGCATCCAGCTTGCCGCCGCGCTCCAGCACGCCGGCCAGGGTGACGGTGACTTCGGCGGCATCGAAGCCACGGGTGTCACCGCTGCCGAGTGCGTTCTCCAGCTCCACGCCAAGGGTCAGCGGGGGCGACAGGCCGGCCGCGTCACGGCGGGCTTCCCACACCGGGCGCTGCGCCTGCGCCAGGCGCAGGTCGGGGTGGTACTGGGCGACGCGCGCGATGGCGTCGTCGAGGGTCAACGGTGCAGCAGGTGTCGTGCCCTGTGCGTACACGCACGGCACGAACGCAATGGCAGCCAAGGCTGCCAGACGCATCCACATGAGAGTCTCCAGAAAGCGATCAGAGGGCAAACGGCGGCCGCGCGGCCGCAGGGCATCAGATCGCTATCGGAGGACGCAGCAGGTTCTCGGGCGGTTGGGTGCGCAGTTGCGCGATCAACCCGGCAGGGACGCCGTGGCTGGGCGCGGCGGGCAGGCTCCAGGCCATCGCGGCCATCGGCAGCACGCCGCCGTGGCCATGGCAGTGGCCGCAATGCACCAGGGCATGCAGCCAGTCTTCGTTGCCGTCGTCATCGCCCGGTACATCGGCGGCGGCGTCATCCAGGCTGCCATGCACGTCGCTGCTGTCCGCATGCACGCTCAAGTGGATATCGGCCAGGGCCGAGGCCAGCGAGCTGCCGAACACGCCCACACCGACCACCACCAGCATCAGCAGGCGGAGCAGCAGGGACGGACGCGGGCGGGCACGACGGAGCATGGCCCGCAGGGTAGCCGGGCGTGAAGCCGTTACACAATCGCAGCCCGGCCGCTTGGTTCACGTTGGCCGGGGCCAGCGCGATGGCCGGCCCCGCGCACCTCAGCTGGCCGCAGCCTTGCGCTGGGCGATGAAGGCCTGGATCTGTTCCTCCAGGACCGGCAACGGCACCGAGCCCTGGCTGAGCACCGCGTCGTGGAAGGCCTTGACGTCGAAGCGGTCGCCCAGCTCCTGCTCGGCCTGCGCGCGCAGGCGCACGATCGCGATCTCTCCGAGCTTGTAGCTCAGCGCCTGGCCCGGCCAGGAAATATAGCGATCCACTTCGGTGGTCACTTCGTGCTCGCTCAGCGCGGTGTGGTCGCGCAGGTAGGACAGCGCCTGCTCGCGGGTCCAGCCCTTGTGGTGCACGCCGGTATCGATCACCAGGCGCGCGGCGCGCCACATCTCGTAGGTCAGGCGGCCGAAATCCTCGTACGGGGTTTCGTAGATGCCCATCTCCACGCCGAGCTTCTCGCAGTACAGGCCCCAGCCTTCGCCGTAGGCGGAGATGTAGTTGTTGCGGCGGAACGCGGGCTGCTCGCCCTGCTCTGCCGCCAGCGCGCCCTGCAGGGCATGGCCCGGATCGGACTCGTGCAGGGTCAGCGCGGGAAGGTTGTACAGCGGCCGCGCCGGCAGGTTGTAGGTGTTGAGCCAGTAGGTGCCCATGCCACCGCGGCCGGCGGTCCAGAACGGGGCGATGTCCGGCGGCACCGGCACGATGGTGAAGCGCGCACGCGGCAGCGTCATGTACTTGCCGATCACGCCATCCACGCGCTTGGAGATCCACGCCGCACGATGCAGCAGCTCATCCGGGGTCTTGGCGTAGAACTGCGGATCGGTACGCAGGAAGGTCAGGAACTCGGCGAAGCTGCCCTTGAACTCGACCTGCTGGATGATGCCGTTCATCTCGGCCTGGATACGTGCGACTTCCTTCAGGCCGATCTCGTGGATCTGCTGCGGGGTCAGGTCCAGCGTGGTGTATTCGTGGATCTGCTGCTTGTAGTACGCCTTGCCGCCCGGCATCGCCTCGGCGGCCAGGGTGGTGCGCGCCTGCGGGACGTACTCGCTGACGAAGAAGGTGCGCAACGTGCCGAACGCCGGCACCACGCTGCCGCCGATGGCCTGGCGGGCCTGCTCCTGCAGCTGCGCCTGCTCGGCGGCCGGGATGCTGGCCGGCAGGTTCTTGAACGGCGCGTACAGCGGCGACTGGGTCGGGTCCTTCAGTTCGGACACGGTGGCGATCGAGACCTCGCGGCCATCGAGCACTGCACGCGGCACGCTGAAACCGCGCTTGAGGCCGGCACGCATGTTCTCGGTCTGCTGCTCGAAGTAGCGCGGCACATCGTTCAGGCGCGCGATGTAGTTGCGATAGTCCTGCACGGTCTTCATCTCGCGCCGGGCCATGAAGGACAGGTTCGACCAGAACGAGGAGTCCGCGTTGAACGGCATTTCGTAGGCGCGCAGGCGGACATCGGCAGCCAGGTTGAACACCTGGTCGCGGTAGATCGCGTAGTTGATGCGGTTCTCGGCCGAGAGTGCCTGGGTGTCGACCTTGTCCAGCTGCGCCAGGACGTCGTCCCAGACCTTCAACCGGCCCTGCTGCGCGGCGGCGCCGACATCGGGCATGCGGGTGGCGTTGGCCGGGCCGTCTCCGTCTTCGCTGGCCTCACCGCCGCCGGCTTCGCGCCAGGCCCATTCCTTCTCGTAGATGGCACGGAACTGCGCGTCGGCAGGGCTTTCAGTGGCCAGGCTGGCCGGGGCGGCAGCCGGGGCGGCCGGAGGCACAGCCAGGGCAGTGCCGGCGGGAAGGGCCAGGGCGAGCAGCAGCGCAGCAACGAGCGGTGATTTCACGGTCAAGGGTTCCCGAGGGACGGCAAACCCCGATCATGGCACCCGGCGAAGGGGCTGCGCATGGATCAAAGGTCCTGCCCGCGTCGCGGGCAGGACCGGGGACCGGGGACCGGCCGCAGGCTGGGACCCCAGCGCCGAAGGCGCGAGGTAGCCACCGACCGTTGGTCGGTGGGCACGCCCTCAATGCGCCGCCTTGTCCCGCTTCCAACCACGGTGCGCGATATCCAGCTTCAGGCTGTACAACGCGGTGAAGGCCGGGAACAGGTTCTGCAGCACGCCCACCGAGTCCTGCTTGGCCGAGAACAGGAAGTAGCTCAGCGTCATCAGGCTGCCGACCACGCTCATGTACCAGAACAGGCGCGGGATCACCGGCTTGCCGGCGCGGCGCGAAGCCACGAACTGGACCAGCCAGCGCCCGCCGAACATCAGTGCGCCGGTGTAGCCGATCAGCTTCCAGCCGGTGACGTGCAGGCCGGTCCAGTACAGCCAGGTCAACGGCTGGTCGAGCCAGTGCAGTTCCATCAGCGTTCTTCCACGGCGGTGCGCTTGCTGCGCGTGATCAGCCAGGCGACCCCGCGCAGGTCGCGGATGCCGACCAGGGCGCGGCCGAGGTTGTTGTACTTGGATACGCCCGCGGTGCGATGCCGATGATTGACCGGCACGCTGATGGTCTTCCAGCCGGCACGCTGCATCAGCGCCGGCAGGTAGCGGTGCATGTGGTCGAAATACGGCAGGTCCATGAACGCGGCACGCTCGAACAGCTTGATGCCGCAGCCGGTATCGGGCGTGTCGTCGCGCAGCATGCGCGCGCGGATCGCGTTGGCCCACTTGCTGGCCCAGCGCTTGCTGCCCGAATCCTGGCGATTGACGCGCCACCCAGCGAACAGCTTTACCTCGCTGGCGGCGGCAGCGCGCGCGGCGAGCAGCCCGGGGATGTCGGCCGGATCGTTCTGGCCGTCACCGTCCAGGGTGGCGATCCACGGCGCGCGCGCGTGCTTGACGCCGTTGCGCACCGCGGTGCTCTGCCCGCTCTGGGTGACATGGTGCAGCACCCGCAGTTCCGAGGTGGTGGCCTTCAGGGCCTGCAGCACCGCCAGGGTGTCGTCGCGCGAATGGTCGTCGACATAGACGATTTCGAACTCGATCCGTCCGCGCAGCGCGGTGGTGATCTCGTGGATCAGGGGCGTGACGTTGTCGCGTTCATTGAAGACCGGGACGACGACCGACAACTGGGGTTGGCTCATGGTCGGACTCTGCGAATGGCCAGGATCGAAAAAGAGCGCGCATTTTCCGCACCCGAGGTTATCCGAAGATGAATGGGTCCGCGTGTGTCAGGCGTGAGCACCGAAATAATCGCGGCACCAGGCCACCACCGGCGGCAGACCGCGCTCGATCGGCATGGCCGGCGCGTAGCCGAACGCGTCATGCGCCCGCGTGGTATCGGCCATGGTGCGGACCATGTCGCCCGGCTGCATCGGCTTGTAGACCTTCTGCGCTGGACGTCCGGCGGCGGCCTCGATGACACCGATGAAGTGCTCCAGCTCGATCGGCGTGTGATTGCCGAGATTGAAGACGCGATGCGGAACGACCTCGCTGGACGGATGCGCCAGCGCGCCGAGGATACCGTCCACGATGTCGGAGACATGTGTGAAGTCGCGCTGCATTTTTCCGTCGTTGAACACGTCGATCGGGCGGCCGGCCAGCACCGCGCGCGAGAACAGCAGCGGTGCCATGTCCGGGCGGCCCCACGGGCCATACACGGTGAAGAAGCGCAGACCGGTGGCATGCAGCCCGAACAGCTGGGCGTAGGTGTAGGCCATCAGCTCGTTGGCGGCCTTGGTCGCGGCGTACAGCGAGCGCGGCTTGTCGATGCGCTGGTCTTCGGAGAACGGCGGGGTCGCCGAATCGCCGTACACCGAGCTGCTCGAGGCATACACCAGATGGGCCACGCCGCGATGGCGGCACAGCTCCAGCATGTTGACGAAGCCGGTCAGGTTGCTGTCGACGTAGGCATGCGGGTTCTCCAGCGAGTAACGCACGCCGGCCTGTGCGGCCAGATGGATGACCCGGGTCGGCTGGACCTCGTCGAACAGCGCGGCCAGGCCGTCGCGGTCGGTCAGGTCGAGCACGCGGATGTCGGCGTCCGGGCACAGCGCGGCCACGCGATCGCGCTTGATCTGCGGATCGTAGTAGTCGTTGTAGTTGTCCAGGCCGACGACGCGCTCACCGCGCGCGAGCAGGGCCTTGCAGGTGTTGGCACCGATGAAACCGGCTGCGCCGGTCACGAGAATCGTCATGGGGTCCGTCCGTCATACTTGCCACGTATCAATACAGTGCTTTCCCGGGACGCCCGCGTGGCGTTGCACACGTCCCGATGGTCCGCTTCACCAGAGGCTGAGCGGCGCTTCCTTGGCCAGGGTGGCCTTGCGTTCCTTGCTGAAATCCCACCACGGTCGCGGCGCTTCGCCCTGCATGAAACGCAGCACCGACAGAAATACATCGATCACACAGGGGTCGTGCATCACCCCGGTGCGCAGACACAGCTGCGCGTACATGTCGTAGGCATCGCGGCCGCGCAGATGCGCTGGCACGCGGATGCCGATCAGACGGAGATCTTTCTCACAGGCCGGCCCGACATTCGGCAGGTCGGTCAGACGCAACAGATGGTTGCGGTCGACCTTGGTGGGGTTCATTGGTTGGGGGAAATCCTCTGACGCCTGCGGGGGACTCAGCCCTTCGGTGCGCGAAGTCGGTCGAGCACGCCATCCAGCGTGTCCAGGTCGGTGTAATGGATGATCAGCTTGCCCTTGCCGCCACGGCCGTGGGCAATCGCCACGCGGGCGCCCAGCGACTCGGACAACTCGGTTTCCAGCGACGCGATATCGGCCTGCGGCGCGGCGGCGGTGGGCTTCTTGCGCAGCGCGCCGGGCACTTTGCCAGCAGCGAACTGCTGCGCGCGGTGTTCCACTTCGCGCACCGACCAGCCCTGGTCGGCCGCTTCCTGGGCCAGCTTGCTGGCCAGTTCCGGCGCCAGGGTGAGCAGCGCGCGGGCATGGCCCATTTCCAGCCGGCGGGTTTCCAGCAGCAGGCGGATCGCGATCGGCAGCTCCAGCAGGCGCAGCAGGTTGGACACCGCCGCACGCGAGCGGCCAACGGCCTGGGCGGCCTCGGCATGGGTCAGGGCGAACTCGCTGATCAGCCGCTGCAGCGCTTCGGCTTCCTCAAGCGGGTTGAGGTCTTCGCGCTGGATGTTCTCGATCAGCGCCATCGCGATGACGGTGCGGTCTTCCAGCTCGCGCACCACCACCGGCACTTCGTCCAGGCCGGCCAGCTGCGAAGCGCGCCACCGGCGTTCGCCGGCCACGATCTCGAAACTGTCCGGGCCCAGCTGGCGGACCAGGATCGGCTGGATCACGCCCTGCGCCTTGATCGACTCGGCCAGCTCGGCAAGCTTGGTCTCGTCCATGTCGCGGCGCGGCTGGTACTTGCCCGGCTGCAGATGGCCGACCGGCAGCTTGCGCAGGCGTTCGCCCGGCAGCGGTTCGACCACGGCCGCCGCCTGCACCTGTGTCACCGCCCCCTTGGGCCCCAACAGCGCGTCGAGGCCGCGGCCGAGGCCGCGTTTCTTGCCGAGGGCAGGCTTGGTGCTCATCAGGCGGTCTCCATGGCCTTGTCGGCCTTCTTGCGTTGGTTGTTGCGACGGATGATCTCGCCGGCCAGGCCGAGATAGGCAACGCCACCGCGCGAGGCACGGTCGTACCCGACGATGCTCTGGCCATGGCTGGGTGCCTCGGCCAGGCGCACGTTGCGCGGCACGATGGTGCGGAACACCTGCTCGCCGAAGTGCTCGGTCAGCTCGGCCGACACGGCATTGGCCAGGTTGTTGCGCACATCGAACATGGTCCGCAGCACGCCCTCGATCTCCAGCGCGGGATTGAGGTTGGCACGCAGTGCTTCGATGGTTTCCACCAGCGCGCTCAGGCCTTCCAGCGCGTAGTACTCGCACTGCATCGGCACGATCACCGAATCGGCGGCGGCCAGTGCGTTGAGCGTCAGCAGCGACAGCGCCGGCGGGCAGTCGATCAGGATGTAGTCGTATTCGTCGCGGATAGGGGCCAGCGCGCGCTTGAGGCGCTGCTCGCGCTCGCTCTGGTCCATCAGCTGGATCTCGGCGGCGGTCAGGTCGATGTTGCCCGGGAGCAGGTCGAAGCCTTCCGGGGTCTTGACCCGGACCTCGGCCGCAGTGCTTTCGCCCAGCAGCAGATCGCAGGTGGACGCGGCGACTTCGCGCTTGTCCACGCCGCTGCCCATGGTCGCATTGCCTTGGGAATCGAGGTCGACAAGAAGCACGCGCTTGGGTGCAGCAGCCAGGGAGGCGGCCAGATTGACGGCGGTCGTGGTCTTGCCGACGCCACCTTTCTGGTTGGCGATGGCGATGATGCGGGCCATGCGGGTGAGCCTCATCGGCAGGGAGTGGGACTGGTCATTATGCGTATATGGGGCGTGTCATGCACTGTGAGATGCGCGGAAGGCACGCGCCGCAATACCGCAGCGACGCCCACGGGCATGCCGATGGCGCCGCGTGGGGCCACCGCAGGAGGGGGGCGGGACGACCGTGGGGCGGGCGATGCAGGCGGTGAGGTCACCGGCTCACGGGCCGGTGACCACCACCAGATGGCGCTCGCCGGTCAATCCGGGGACGCTCAGCGGCACCACCTTCTCCACCGCCCAGCCGGCCGGCAGCTGCGCGATCTCGTCGTGCGGGTACACGCCTTTCATCGCCAACAGGCGGCCACCCGGGCGCAGCAGATGCCCACCGACCCGGATGATCCCGGCCAGGGTATCCATCGCGCGGGCGGTCAAATGGTCATAGGCGGCCGGTTCGGCCAGCGCCTCGGCGCGCGACTCGGCCACGCGGGCGTTGCCCAGGCCCAGCTGGCGCACAGCCTCGCGCATGAAGCGGGCCTTCTTGCCGTTGCTCTCGACCAGGGTCACCTGCAGCTGCGGGCGCGCGATCGCCAGCGGGATGCCCGGCAGCCCGGGGCCGGTACCCAGGTCGGCCAGGGTGCCGGTCTCCAGGTACGGCTGCATCGCCAGCGAATCGAGCAGATGGCGGGTGACCATCTCCAGCGGGTCGCGGATGGCGGTCAGGTTGTAGGTGCGGTTCCAGCGGTCGAGCAGGGTCAGGTAGGTAAGCAACGGCGGTGCCAGCGCGGCATCCAGCTGCAGGGCGGCCAGGCCGCGCTCAAGCGCATCGGCCACGCCGGCGGGGAGGGTGTGTTCTGTCATGGCACCATTATCGCAGGTCGGTAGAGCCGACCGTTGGTCGGCGCCCCATCTCACATCGCATGCCAGGCCAGCGCCGCCCGGAAATCATCGGCTGCCTGCCACTCATGCAGGTGCCAGCGCCCGGCCGGCCCCAGTTCCGGATCGCACCAGGCCAGATGCAGGCCACCGTCGATGCCGGGCGCGAGCTGCAGCCGGTGCAGACCGAAGGAGATGCCCTGCCCCTGCGCCTTCAACAGCGCTTCCTTGGCGCACCACACGCGGAAGAACCAATGGTTGCGGGCGTTCTCGTCCAGCGATTCCAGCCAGGCGATCTCGGCCGGGTGGAAGAAGCGCTGCACGATGTCCAGCATCCGTGGCCTCGGGCGCAGCGGCTCCAGGTCCACGCCGAGGCGGACGCCTTCACCGAGGGCGACCAGCAGCTGCCCATGGCTGTGGCTCCAGCCGGTCCCGATATGCGCCAACGGGCCATGCAGCTCTGGCCGGCCGCGCGGGTCGCGCTGCAACGGCACGTCCTCCGGCGCCCCGCCCAGCTGCTCGGCCAGCAGCACCCGGGCCTGGGGCTCGCCCCGGGTGCCCGGCACATGCGGCAGGCGCCAGACCGTGACCGGGCCGAAGCGCCAAGGGCCGTCCAGCGTCGCCGGCAGGGTCATGCCACGGCTCCGCCATCGCGGCTGCACGACGATTTCACAGGGTGTGCCGTCCACTGCAGGGGTTGCAACCGCACAGAGGGAGTCAACGTTATGGGCATCATCATCTGGTTGATCGTCGGCGGCATCGTGGGCTGGCTTGCCAGCATCATCATGAAGCGGGACGCGCAGCAAGGCATCATCCTCAACATCGTGGTCGGCATCGTCGGCGCATTGCTGGCCGGTTGGCTGTTCGGCGGTGGCATCAATGAAGCGATCACCATCCGCACGTTCCTGTTCTCGTTGATCGGCGCAGTGATCCTGCTCGCGATCGTGAATCTGTTTACGCGCAGGAACGTGCGGTAACGAACGCACGTACAACGTTTGATCGACAAGGCCCGGCACTGCCGGGCCTTGTTGTTTCCGCGGTCAGCCCAACTGCACCCAGGCCGGGGCATGGTCGCTGGGGCGCTCCCAGGTGCGCGGCTCACGGTCGATGCCCGAGGCCAGCGCGCGCGCCTTGAGCGCGTCGGAGACCAGGGTCAGGTCGATGCGCAGGCCCAGGTTGCGCCGGAAGCCGGCCGCCCGGTAGTCCCACCAGCTGAACACGCCCTCTTCCTCGCTGTGCAGGCGGAAGGCATCGTGCAGGCCGAGCTGCAGCAGCTTGTTCAGGGCGCCGCGCTCGGCGGTGGAGGTCAGGATGTGGTTCTCGTTCCAGACCAGCGGGTCGTGCACGTCGCGGGCATCGGGCGCGATGTTGAAGTCACCCATCACCACCAGCTCCGGGTACTTCGCCAGCTCGGCTTCGACCCAGGCATGCACGGCCTCCAGCCAGCGCAGCTTGTAGGCGTACTTGTCGGTGCCCACGTCCTGGCCGTTGACCACGTACAGGTTGATGATGCGCACGCCGTTGACGGTGCCGGCGATGGCGCGCTTCTGCTCATCCTCGAAGCCGGGGATGCCGATCTGCACGTCCTGCGCCGGTTCCCGCGAGAGCAGCGCGACGCCGTTGTAGGTCTTCTGCCCGGCAAACACGCTGCGGTAGCCCAGCCCGGCCAGCACCGCGTCGGGGAACTTGTGGTCCTCCATCTTGGTTTCCTGGATGCCGACCACGTCCGGCGCGAACGCCGTGAGCCATTGTTCCAGGTGCGGCAGGCGCACGTTGAGCGAGTTGACGTTCCAGGAGGCGATTTTCATGCGCGCCATTCTACCGGTAGCCACCGACCGTTGGTCGGTGGAGCCGGTAGTGCCGGCCGCTGGCCGGCAGCCTCTCGCATCCGGGCACGCAGATTTTTGCCGCACGCCTGCGTCTCCCGCTAGGCTCTGGCCCACCCCCGCTAGCGCAGATATCCCATGAACGCAGATGCCTTCGTAGCAAAATGGTACGCGGAGAAAGCGAACCTGCTCGCCATGGCATGGACCCCAGGCACGGCGTGCGCAGCAAGGATTGCCGCGATGGACCTGTCGTCCGAGCAGACCCAGCTGTTGCGGGAGATGCTCGACGTCTTCACCACCGACACCCTCTACACCCTGCTGCTCGGGTTGGATGGCAGCGCCGCGCTGGGCGGCGACCAGCGCCACTACACCCTGCTGGACGAGGACGGTTCGGTGATTGCCAAGGAAGGCGATCTTGAAGCTGCGGCCTATGCGTGGTTCCACGAAGGCCCATCGTCGCAGCCGGGGCGTTGAGGGTGCTTTGCGCCACATGACGTGATTGATCCGCAGCGCCACTCGCCAGCGGAGGCGCCGGGGCCAGCGGCGCAACACATTGTCCAGTGGGCAAGGGGATATCACGCTGCAATTGTTGCCGATGACTCGGAGTTCTGTAGGTGCTTTCGCACATGAAAGCGAGGAGCTTCCCCACTTGCATCGCTGTCGACTGGAGGAAGATTCTCGACATGTCGCCCCGTGACTACCGCCTATACCTGCAGGAGCTCCGACGCCCCATGCCCACTGAATTCGCGATCCACGCGTTGAATTACAAGACACTCGCTGCGGTGCTGCTGATCGGGGTCGTCCCGCTGCTGTTGGTCGGCATGGCGGTCTACTTCCTCGGGAAGGACAGAATGTCCCGGTTGGCCGCGCTCGGCGCCACCTCTCTGGCCGTCATCATCGGCCTGCTTGGCGTCTGGCAACTCAGCGCGATCCGGCTGACGGCGGACGCCACGACCCTGACCGTCGGTGGCGGCGCGTATTCCGTTTCCGTTCCGATGGCACAGATCGATCATGCCGGCGCACGACGGCGGCTGCCCGGCAGCGATGACACTGCGTTGGGTCTACGCACCCATGGCATCGGCATGCCGGGCCTTTCACTGGGGTGGTTCCGCACCGGCAAGGGGAAAGCATTTGCAGCAGTGACCGATCCCGCGAAGGTGGTGATCCTGCCGACGACGGCCGGTTACACGCTGCTGGTATCCCCGGAGGATCCCGACGCGTTCCTGGCCGCGCTCAGGCGTCTGTAGCGGGCGTCCATGCCGGCGGCCCTCACCGCACCATCGCCTTCAACATCCCGGCGATCTTCGAATACGGCGGCTTGAGCAGATCGCTGGCCGCCCAACGCGACTGCCACAGAATCGGCAGCTGCTTGCTCATCGCATCGAAACCGGCGCGCGCGTGATAGGCGCCCATGCCACTCGGGCCAACGCCGCCGAAAGGCAGCCCATTGACCGCAAAATGCAGCAGGGTGTCGTTGACGGTGACGCCGCCGGCCACGACCTGCGCCAGCACCCGTTCCACCTGCGTACGTTCGTGACTGAAGACGTACAGCGCCAACGGGCGGTCACGTGACTGCACCGCCGCGATGGCGGCGTCCAGATCCGGATACGCGCAGACCGGCAGGATCGGGCCGAAGATCTCCTCGCGCATCAGCGCCAGATCGGCCGGCGGATCGAGCACGATGGTCGGCACGATCAGCCGCTCGCGCCGCGCACGCTCGGGATCGACCGTGGCCAGTTCGATCACCGGCACGCCCCGCGCGCGGGCTTCATCGAGATAGCCGCGCAGGCGCTGGTACTGGCCGTCGTGGATGATCCGGGTGTAATCCGCGGCGTCGCTGAAATCGCCATAGCGCGCCTGCACCTGGGTCTGCAGCTGCTGCACCAGCTCGCGCTGGCGATGGCCGTCGATCAGCACGTAGTCCGGCGCGATGCAGGTCTGGCCGGCATTGAAGAACTTGCCGGTGGCCAGGCGCGCGGCGGCCTTCTCCAGCGGGTAGTCGCTGCAGACAATGGCCGGGGATTTGCCGCCCAGCTCCAGCGTGAGCGGGGTCAGGTGCTCGGCGGCGGCCGCCATGACCTTGCGGCCGACGGTGGTGGAGCCGGTGAACACCAGATGGTCCAGCGGCGAGCCGGCCAGGGCGCTGGCGAGGTTTCCATCGCCCTGCACGACCGCCACGCGATCGGAAGGGAACACGTCAGCCAACAGCGAGTACAGGAATGCGCTGGTGCGGGGCGTGTGCTCGGACGGCTTGAGGATCACGTGGTTGCCGGCGGCGATCGCGGTGGCCAGCGGAATCAGCGCCAGGTTGACCGGGTAGTTCCAAGGCGAGATCACCCCGACCACGCCCAGCGGCACCGGGCGGGTCTGTGCGCGCGCCGGCCAGAACCGCCAGCCGACACCGACCCGGCGCGGCCGCATCCAGCCGCGCAGATGGCCGCACAGGTGGTCGATGTCGCCGAGCACGGTCATGCCATCGGCGATCAGTGATTCGTGGGTGGAGCGGTGGCCGAAATCGGCCGAGATCGCCGCGGCCATGTCCGGCAGACGTGCCTTGAGGGCGGCGCGCAGGCGCTGCAGGTCGTCGCGGCGCTGTTCCAGCGTCGGGCGGTTGGCCTGCCAGGCGGTACGCAGGGTCTGCAGGATCGCGGGAAGCGCGGCGGGATCGGTGTGGGCATCGCTCATGGGCCGACTATAGCGGGACGCAGCGTGAGCGCGGGTCAGGGTAGTGCCGGCCGCTGGCCGGCAGGCTCGCACGCGTGCCCGTCGATTGATCGGGAGCCGGCCAGCGGCCGGCACTACCCAGGACACAAAAAAGGGCCGCGATTCGCATCGCGGCCCCTTGGTCATACCGTGTGGCGCACCGTTACTTGGTGATGTCCACATCCTTGGTTTCATGCAGGAACAGGCCGCCGACCACGACCGTCATCAACGCGATGATGATCGGGTACCACAGGCCGTAGTAGAGGTTGCCGGTACCGGCCACCAGCGCGAAGGAAATCGCCGGCAGGAAGCCACCGAACCAGCCGTTGCCGATGTGGTACGGCAGCGACATCGAGGTGTAGCGGATACGCGTCGGGAACAGCTCGACCAGGTAGGCGGCGATCGGGCCGTAGACCATCGTCACGTACAGCACCAGCAGCCACAGCATGAAGATCGTGCCGGGGATGTTGATGCGCGCATTGTCAGCCTTGGCCGGGTAACCGGCGGCACCCAACGCACCCTTGAGCTCTCCGCCGAAGGCATCGCCCTTGGCCTTGAGTTCTTCCTTGGTCAGGCCTGCAGCCTCGTAGGAGGTCACGGCGGTGGCCCCGACGTTGACCGTCGCCAGTGTACCGGCCGGTGCCGGCTTCACTTCATAGGGCACACCGGCTTTGGTCAGGGCCGCGGTGGCCACGTCGCAGGAGCTGGTGAACTTGCGCAGGCCGACCGGATCGAACTGGAACGAGCAGGTGTTCGGGTCGGCATTGACCAGCGCCGGCGAGTTGGTGCGGGCTTCTTCGATGGCCGGGTTGGCGAAGTGGGTCAGGCCCTTGAAGATCGGGATGTAGGTGATGGCGGCCAACAGACAGCCGGCCAGGATGATCTTCTTGCGGCCGATACGGTCGGACAGCCAGCCGAAGAAGATGAAGAACGGCACGCCCAGTGCCAGGGCTGCGGCGATCAGCAGATAGGAGGTGGTGGCGTCGACCTTGAGCATGCTGCTCAGGAAGAACAGCGCGTAGAACTGGCCGCCGTACCACACCACGGCCTGGCCGGCTGCGGCACCGAGCAGGACCAGCAGCATCAGCTTGAGGTTGCCGTCCTTGAGGCTGTCACGGAACGGGGTCTTGGAGCCCTTGCCTTCGGCCTTCATCTGCTGGAACAGCGGGGATTCGCTCAGCTGCAGGCGGATCCACACCGAGATGCCCAGCAGCACGATCGAGACCAGGAACGGAATACGCCAGCCCCAGGCTTCGAACGCTTCATTGCCCAGGAAGTAACGGCAGGCCAGGATGATCAGCAGCGACATGAACAGGCCAAGCGTCGCGGTGCACTGGATGAAGCTGGTGTACAGGCCACGCTTGTCGGCCGGCGCATGCTCGGCGACATAGGTCGCCGCGCCACCGTATTCGCCACCCATCGCCAGGCCCTGGGCCAGACGCAGGATGATCAGGATCACCGGGGCGGCGAAACCGATCGACGCATAGTTGGGCAGCACGCCGACCAGGAAGGTCGAGATGCCCATGATCAGGATCGTGACCAGG